>ERZ826396.200-NODE-200-length-93537-cov-12.139064_pt1 | contig 93537 bp, 83 predicted proteins | sample MGYA00519926_ERZ826396 | MGnify/ENA primary metagenome ERZ826396 (study PRJEB31778, sample SAMEA3449230) | human gut metagenome | biome: human gut; feature: human-associated habitat; material: faeces | place: United Kingdom | collected 2010/2012 ... | reverse complement strand
GCATAGAATGGGCAGCAATACAATTGAATTATTTTGCAGGAGCGTCCGTCAGACCAAGAAGATATTCGCAGGAAACATTAAATACTTCGGCCAGTGCGACAACTTCGTAGTCGGGAACGAAACGTGTGCCTTGTTCAATTCGCAGGATTGCCAGATCATTAAAATCATATCCTGCAAGTTGTAATTTGGCAGCGAGCGTTTTCTGAGTAAGATTATGAGCCTTTCGTAATTCTTTTACCCGTTGTCCTATTCTGTTTTTGCTGTTCGTTTTTTTATCCCAATAAATAATCATTCTGATCCTCGAAAATTTCTAAAGATGAAGTATTATTATTGATTTTAAGGAAAAATATTGTTACTATACTTCTAAAGATGAAGTTTTTGGAAAGTTTATTTGATTTTTGAAATAAGAAAATGATAATGCTGCCTGTAATGAGAAATAATTCTAATGAGAGGTGGAAAGAAGATGAATGAATTTTATGAAGCAGTATCGAATTTATTTGAGGAATTGCGCTGTGACTCCGGAGAAAGAGAATATACAGTACAGCCGGAAGAATGGAAAGAAGCAGAGAAGAATTTGAAACAAATACAAAAGAAGCTGCCACTACATCTGGAAAAAATCCCAGAGCGTGAGCAGAATTTCTGGAATAAATATCTGGATCAGTTAGAACATTTCCATTATGAAGAGGAGCAGCGGGCTTATTACCAGGGAATGATGGATGTAGTTGAGTTTCTTATTAATATAGGGGCAATAAAGAAATCCACGAATGTTAAGAGAATGATAGAAAAATATGCACGTTAAGAGTGGCGGTATGGGAAACCATACCGCTTCTTCAGAATAATTCAGATAGAATTCAAATGAATTTCAGGGATCTTGTTTATCGTGGTCTGTAGGAATTTTGTATGTGCGCAGGTATGCTTCTACGATGGCAAGGATAGCGGTAATTTGCTCATCGTTGCATTTTGACAGGTACATGAGCAGGCGTTGATAATCAAGATTATCTGTATGATTGTTTGGATAAAACAATGGTTCAGGAGGAACATTTAAAGCGCGTACCAGTTTTCTGATTTTATGAAAACTGGGAACTCGGCCCCCATTTTCAATTTCCTTTAAATATCGGCTGGACATTTCTGCTTTTTCAGCTAATTCTTCATAAGTCAATTTTTGCTCGTGTCGGGCGTTCTTAAAAAACAATCCCAGTTCTTTATCTGTTTGTTTTGGCATATGATACACCTCCATGTTTAGTGTATAGTTCCCTTTCTTGAAAGAAAATGAACTAATATTTCACTAAAAAAGAGGGTGATATTTCACTTTTTAAAAGACATATAAAATTCTGAATTTCCGTAAAACAGATCCGGAGGTATAGGAAAGATTAAGAATTTTATTGTCTGGTATCATATCCGTCATTACGTGACGGATGAAATAGATAAATAGTTCAAAAAAGCAAATAAATTTCTTTACCTCAAAAAGTGAATTATATGCCACAAAAAATGATGGCAAAATATTATCTTTTGATATAAATAGCGTCCGATGGGCTAAAAACTACCCATTAGGACGTTTTTTATATACCTCAAAATACAGGAAAAACAATTTTCTCGTATTTATTAAGAAATTTTTTAAAAATTTCTTCCCACACCCCGACAAATGCACTCATCCGTTTGGGATATGTGTGAAGGGGAAGCAAGAACTTTGCTTATTGCCTACCGGCGGGGAAGGAGGTGAACTCTTATGGAGCAATCCTCTTTTCAAGATGAGCAGACAGTCAGACATCAGTTTGATTCTCTGTGCAAGCTGGCATTGAAAAGTGAAGTTATTAATTATGAAAAGCATATGGCATATCGCCAGAAGTATGAAGTGATGTTGTCAGAATTATCAGAAAAGGAGTTGAGCAGACTTTTTATAATGGATGAGCATGAAATGGAAACACATCGTTTTCAGGTCCTGGGTTACGACATAGAAGTCAAAGATGCATTGATTGCTGAAGCACTGCAGACACTTACTGAAAAGAAAAGGAATGTTGTGTTATTATCATATTTTATGGATATGAGTGATGCAGACATTGCCAGAGAAATGAATCTTGTACGCAGCACAATTAATGAGCATCGTAGACGATCACTGGAACTGATGAGAAAAAATATGGAGGAATCTGCAAATGAAAAAAAGTAAAAAACAGAAATGCGCATTTGATTTGCTGCCATTCCATGTTATTGAGGCAGCATCAACTGGTGATACTGAGGCAATCCAGGCAGTGTTGAAGCATTATGAAGGGTACATAACAGTTTTGGCTACCAGAAAAATGTTTGACGAATTTGGACAGGTGCATTACTGTGTAGATGAAACTCTGCGTCAACGCCTGGAAGCAAAACTGATTACTAAGACCTTGGGATTTGATACGAAATCATATGTAAGGAAAAGTAATCAGTAAAGGGAGTATTTATATTAAAGAACTGCTAAAGATTTCTGATCCCCTTTAGAAATCCGTAGGCAGTGCAATTGTACCTTGAAAATTGCATATAGTTAACTTGCAGGAACGTGTGAAATAGTGGAGCTATGTAGCAAATACGCGGAGACTATCTGCTTTTTAACTTCCCGACAAATTGTCGAGAAGTACAGAAGTGAAAACTGAGGAAGTGCTGATTTTGGCATTGAAGGAAAGGTACGAGCGAGAAATATATTGTTACCAACAGAGCTTAGGAACTTTGTAGCGAAGAAACTGTTTTTGATAATGATACTTCCGATAAAGATTCGGTCTGAAAAGATGGTGCAAATCCAATGAGGTCATACCTGGTGGCTGCCTGCAGGTTTTTGAAAAAATGCCTGTTGATAAAAGAACATTTTAACTATGAAGTGTTTTTTTATCAGCGGGCATAAAAAGAGGGGGTGACAATTTGGAATTTGAAAAGACTTTGTTGTCTGTAGAGGAATTCTGTACATATTTGGGAATTGGAAAAACGAAAGCGAGAGAACTGCTTTCTAATCCTAGTTGTAAGTATGTAGTTCGGATCGGACGACGAGTGTTAATTCATAAGGAGCTTTTAGATGCTGAATTGAAGAAAAGTGCTAAGTTTCAACTGAAAATGTAATGTTCAACAAAAGTAAAAAAGGCGGTAATAGACACTTGATATTGATGCACAATTATGCTACAATATGGAAGGAAGGAGATGAAAAGATGCCCAGAATAATTCCTATTAGAGAACTAAGAGATACGAATAGAATGTCAGAAATGTGCCATGAGTCAGAAGAACCAGTTTTTATAACGAAAAATGGCTATGGAGACATGGTAATCATGAGTTTGGAAACTTTTGAAAAAAACTCTGGTATGAGTGACTTTTATGGAAATGTGAAATTTAAAAAAGGCAAGTATTCTGATAGGACAGAAGAAAAAGAGCATCCCATTTCCGAGTGATTTGATAGACCGTCGCTAGTTTTTACTTTTGAAATTGCAAGCAACAATTATGAAGGTGAAAATTATGGGAAAAGACTTAAAAGGAAAAGAACTTGGCAGAGGTTTAACACAGAGACCTGACGGACGCTATATGGCGAGAGCGCAGGTTGCAGGAAAAAGCGTTTTATTATATGGTTGGAAATTGAGGACTCTTAAAAAAGAATTTGCTGAAGCAGTGGAAGAAGCCAGAAAAGGTTCAATATGGTTAGGCTATGAAGCTGATACTCTTACATTAAATGAATGGTTTGAGGAATGGTACGAGAAATATAAGGCTCCGACATTGAAAAATGGAGGATCAGCTCAGTATAGGCGTAAATTTGTAAACTATTATGGTGTGAGAATCGGATCAAAAAATCTAAAAGATATTCGGCAATTACATGTTCAGACAGCGATTGCTGATATGCTCGAAGCTGGGAGATCATCGAAATCGGTCAGAGAAGCGACTGGTATTTTACAGAACTGTATTGAAGCAGCTATGGCGAATGGTTTAACATCTATTAATCCGACTGTAGGAGTTGTTATTCCAAAATGTGATAAAGTTGAAAGAAGAGTACTGACCGTAGAAGAGCAAGAAATTTTTATAGAACATTTGGAAAGAACAAAAAGCTGGTATGAAGAAATGTATAAGCTGATGTTGCTTACAGGAATGCGTATCGGGGAGGTTGGTGGACTTCAGTGGAGAGATATTGATTTTACGAATCGATTTATCAGTATAAAAAGATCTCTGTCATATCAATATGAGGATGGCGTGAAAACTATGTTTTTTACATCACCCAAGACAGAAAATTCTGTCAGAAAAATTCCTTTTTTTGGAGAGACAAAAGATATACTAATGAGGCAGTTTGAAAAACAGAAAGCCAAGCGAGCTGGCATGGGAAAGAAATGGAAACAGCCCAAAGATATGGATGATCTGATATTCACTACATCATTAGGAACTCCAATAGGTCGTTATACGATTGAAAATGATATGAGAAATATTACAAAACAGATAAATGAGACGCTTCGAATAGAAGCGGAATACTCGGGAACAATTCCGAAGAAATTTGAAAGAGTCCATCCACATGCTTTGAGACATACTTTTGCAACAAGATGTTTTGAAAAAGGAATGACCCCTCGGACAGTACAGGAGATTATGGGACACTCAAATTATAATACAACGGTGTCATATACACATGTATTGGACGATATAAAACTAAAAGAAGCAGAACGTTTGGGGGACTTCCTGGATAATACGAAAGCAGCACAAAGAGTTGTGCAGGACGAGCTTCTTGGTATTATGTAGGCAATAGAATTACTCAATTAGTTACGTAATGAGGTTGTTGAAACGTTTTTAGACTGATTGTTAAAGTAATATAAAACTGAAAGATCCGCATAGCGGAAAATGCTGATTTTAACTGGATTATTCGCATAGCAGGTAGGAATGTAAGGTTTAAAACTTTGCATAGCAGGCTGGTATGTAAGTCGAAAATATCGCATCGCAGATGGGTAAATAATCCATTAACTTAAGTTTTCATTATATTATTTTAATAAGTCTGAATTTAAGTATTTAAAAACCTTGAAAGCCGATGGTGTAGATTGATAACAGTCAAAGCCATCGGTTTTCTTTATCCAAATATCTTGGACACTCTGTCAAATATATTCTCTGGTTCTTCCAGCCACATCAAAATAAGTATGCTCATGCATTGACAGAGATAATCGATACTTTCAAAACGCCTAAATGTCACGGCCTGCGCCTGTTTCCGCTTATAATTCCTCACTATTTGTGCCGCCAGCCAAAGGCGGCGGAATGGAGATTTTTATGAAATATACCCAGGATAATGGAAAAATTAAATTATGTGAAACTGATAATATGGATCATCTCGTGCGGTTAACACAAGCGTTGAATGAAAATAATATTCTTTACGAAACGAGATTGAAAAAAAGAACATTTATCAATAATCTTTTTTTCTTGATTTTTTATCATACTTTTGCATCGGGAATTGATCATAAGAATGAAACAACATGTATTTATGTACTAGAAAAAGATTTTGCTGCTGCCCAAAAAGCAATAGTAAACTGCAGATAAAAAAATTCATCTTCCAAGGCACAGGCTCTGTGTGCTGGCCATCGGTCATTGCCTGCGTGCCTGTTTGTCAACCAAAGCCTGAGAATAGTAATACGACGATTGCCTGCCAGTAATTAATATTCCGCATGGAATGAGTAAAATAAAAATTCCGCTTTACAAATAACAGATAAAGTATTAAAATAAACAAAAAGATATCTTCAGGGCAGGGTGTGATTCCCTACCGGCGGTAGAGCCCGCGAGCCGAAAGGCATGATCCGGTGAGATTCCGGAGCCGACAGTACAGTCTGGATGGAAGAAGATGATAGTACAGTTGATTTTTGTATGAATGAATGTAGTATCAGAGCTCTGAGATGGTGATCCATTTCAGAGCTTTTTATATAGGAAAATCAGACATTCATTTATCAATCATATGTAACAGATCAATTCCACCCTGCAGATATTTCTGCAGGATTTTTTTGTATCTGGTACATCGTTTTCGAAATAAATATACCACTCACTTGTCTGTGAATCCGATTGCACAGGGCTAAAAGCCTCGGCCTACCAGGCAAAGAACAGGAATAAGAAAGAAGGAATAAAAATGACGGATCAGGAATATATGCTTCGAGCGATCCAGCTGGCTAAAAAAGGAGAAGGTTGGACGAATCCCAATCCGATGGTAGGGGCAGTGATCGTAAAAGACGGAAGGATCATCGGGGAAGGCTATCATAAAAAGTATGGAGAACTTCACGCGGAACGTAATGCAATTGCTTCTCTTACAGAATCAGCAGAAGGTGCGGTGATTTATGTCACGTTGGAGCCTTGCTGTCATCATGGTAAAACACCTCCATGTACGGAAGCGATCATTGAACAGAAGATCAGAAAAGTGGTGATCGGTTCCAGAGATCCGAATCCGAAAGTGGCAGGAAAAGGTGTACAGATGTTAAGGGAAGCCGGTGTAACAGTAGTTGAAGATTTTATGAGAGAAGAATGTGATCAGCTGAACCCGGTGTTTTTCCATTATATTACTACGAAGACTCCTTATGTGGTAATGAAGTATGCCATGACACTGGATGGGAAGATCGCAACGAAGACAGGAGCATCAAAATGGATCACCGGAGAAGCGGCACGAAAAGAAGTACAGCATATGCGGCATCAGTACATGGGAATTATGGCAGGCATTGGAACTGTGCTTGCAGATGATCCGATGTTAAACGTCCGGGTAGAAGGATGGAAAAGTCCTGTCAGGATTGTGTGCGACAGTAAGCTCAGGATCCCGCCGGACAGTCAGATCGTAAAAAGTGCGGAAAAGTACCGGACGATCGTGGCTTATGCAGATCAGAAAAATACAGAAGAAAAAATAAAAATATTACATACCATGGGAGTTGAGACCATTTACTGTCCAGATGAAAAGAATCAGATAGACCTTAAGAAGCTAATGACAGATCTTGGAAGCAAAGGCATTGACAGTATTCTCCTGGAAGGAGGCGGTACGTTAAATGACAGTGCCCTGCGAGCCGGAATTGTAAAGGAAGTACAGGCTTTTGTGGCACCAAAGCTGTTTGGCGGTGTGGCCGGGAAGACACCGGTAGAAGGTATCGGAGTTGAATTCCCGTCTGAAGCAGTGGAACTGAAATATACAGATATCTGCCAGATTGGTGAGGACATCCGGATAAGATGTCAGGTGTGTGAGAAAAAACAGGAGGAATCATGTTTACAGGAATCGTAGAAGAGAAAGGAAAAGTCCGTTATATACAGCTGACAGGAGAATCAGGGATCCTGGCAGTGAAAGCCCGGAAGGTCCTGGAAGGAACAAGGATCGGTGACAGTATTGCCGTGAATGGTGTGTGTCTGACAGTTACGTCGATCCAGCCGGACGGATTTACCGCCGATGTGATGGCAGAGACTATCAGAAGAAGCAGTCTTGGAAGCTGCAAGGCCGGAAGCCAGGTAAACCTGGAACGTGCAATGGCTGCAGACGGCAGGTTCGGAGGACACATAGTAAGCGGCCATATTGATGGGACTGGCGTGATACGTTCCATGCTCCGGGAAGAAAATGCCATCTGGGTATCGATTGAGACATCGCCACAGATTTTGCATCTGATCGTGGAAAAAGGATCCGTTTGTATTGATGGGATCAGCCTGACGGTTGCAAGGATTGATGAAGCTGGTTTTCAGGTGTCGGTCATTCCACATACAGGAGAAGAAACCACCCTTTTGGAAAAGGTGCCGGGGGATCTGGTTAATCTGGAAAATGATGTGATCGGAAAATATGTAGAAAAACTGCTTGGCATCAGAAAAAATGAAGAAGAGAAAAAAGAATCCGGAATTACGATGGAGTTTCTTGAAGAATTCGGGTTTTAGAACAGGAGGATATACAGTATGTCACAAAATTATCAGTACAACACAATTGAAGAGGCACTCAGGGATCTTAAGAAAGGAAAAATAGTTCTGGTCACAGATGATCCGGACAGAGAAAATGAGGGAGATCTGATATGTGCGGCAGAGTTTGCAACCCGGGAAAATATTAATTTCATGGCGACCTATGCAAAGGGTCTTATCTGTACACCGATGAGTGCGGAACTTGCGGCGAGATTGAACTTTCCTCCGATGGTTGCTGAGAACACGGACAATCACAGTACAGCATTTACCGTGGCAGTGGATCACGTAGATACAACCACCGGTATCTCTGCGGCAGAACGCTCCTATACCATTATGAAGTGTGTGGATGATCAGTCAAAACCGGAGGATTTCAGAAGACCGGGACATGTATTTCCGCTTATTTCCAGAAAAGGCGGGGTTCTGGTACGGAATGGCCATACGGAGGCAACAACAGATCTTATGAGACTTGCCGGACTGAAGGAATGCGGCGTGTGCTGTGAAGTTATGAAAGAAGATGGCACTATGATGCGTACATCACAGCTATGGGAAATGGCAAAAGAGCATAACCTTACATTTATTACGATCCGTGATCTGCAGGATTATATAAGAATACATGAAAAGCATGTAAAGGAGGAAGCAGCTGCAAACCTCCCAACGCAGTACGGTGATTTTAAAATGTATGGCTATATCAATGACATTACAGGAGAACATCATCTGGCACTGGTAAAAGGTGATATAGGAGATGGTGAGGATGTGCTTTGCCGTGTACATTCGGAGTGTCTGACAGGAGATGCATTCGGATCGCTCAGATGTGACTGCGGCCTGCAGCTGCAGACAGCGATGCGCCAGGTAGAGGCGGAAGGCAGAGGGATCATTCTGTATATGAGACAGGAAGGCAGAGGAATCGGACTGATCAACAAGATCAAAGCTTATGCGCTTCAGGAGCAGGGATACGATACTGTGGAGGCTAATGTGAAGTTAGGGTTTGCACCGGATCTCAGAGAGTACTGGGTCGGGGCACAGATACTGTCAGACCTTGGTGTGAAATCATTAAGATTACTGACCAATAATCCGGATAAAGTCTATGGACTTGGCGAATTCGGACTGAAGATCAATGAGAGAGTACCTCTGGAGATTCCGGCACAAAAGTATGACCGGAAGTATATGAAGACGAAGCAGGAAAAGATGGGTCATATTTTTAAAGAAATAAATTTATAAAAAACAGCAAATATCAGGAGGAAGAAAAAATGAGACAGATCAATTTAGTAGAAGGAAAAGTAGTAGCACCGGAGGGAATGAAGGTTGGTATCGTGGCAGCGAGATTCAATGAAATTATTGTGAATAAATTATTGGGAGGGGCAGTCGACGGACTGGTAAGACATGGAGTAGAAGAAGAGAATATTACTGCAGCATGGGTACCGGGAGCATTTGAGATTCCGCTTACAGCACAGAAAATGGCACAGTCAGGAAAATATGATGCAGTTATCTGCGTGGGAGCTGTCATCCGTGGAGATACTTCACATTATGATCTGGTGTGCAATGAATCTGCCAAGGGGATCGCACAGGTCGAACTTGCAACAGGGATCCCGGTCTTATTCGGAGTGATCACGACTGAGAATATCGAGCAGGCTATTGCGCGTGCAGGAAGCAAAGCGGGAAATAAAGGCTATGACTGTGCATTATCTGCGATCGAGATGGTCAATCTGATGAAGCAGCTCTAATAGATAGGGAAATAAATGATGACAAAAACGATCATATTTGATTATGATGGAACGATCCATCATACCCTTGGAATCTATGAACCGGCATTTCGTGAAACCTATCAGTGGCTGACAGAACAGAAGGCTGCAGAAGAACGGGAGATAGGCTCGGCGGAAATTGCCGGCTGGCTGGGATTTAACAGTAAGGAGATGTGGAATACATTTTTGCCGGAGCTGGATCAGAGTTATAAAGAGCAGGCGAGCAGGATGGTAGGAGAACTGATGGTCAGACAGATCAGGAAGCATAAGGCTGTGTGGTATCCGGGAGCAGAGGAGATGCTTACAGCCTTGAAGAACCGGGGATATCATCTTGTGATCTTAAGTAACTGTAAAGCTTCCTATCGTGAGGCGCACTGGAAGGAATTTGGGATGGAACGATGGTTCGATCATTTTTATGACTGCGAATCGTATGGATTCCGTCCAAAGACAGAGATTGTGCAGGAAATCATTCGGGAATATACAGGTCCTTATCTGGTGGTCGGAGACAGGAGGCAGGATCTGGAATGTGCCAGAGCCTGCAAAAGCCCATTTATAGGATGCCTGTATGGATATGGTGAGAGAGGGGAGCTGAACGGGGCAGATCATCTTGCAGAACATATAGAGGATATACCACAGTTGGTGATATGAGGATGAGCTTAGCTTTATCCGAAAGCAGAAGCTGTACACTGACAGAAGGTATAGGACTGATGGGAATGGCATAAATATTATAAAAATCCGAAGGATCCTGAAATATGATTTCCCTCAGTCTCTGTATGATCGTAAAAAATGAAGAAGCAGTTCTTGAGAGAATCTTGAAGCCGGTTTCTCAGGTAATGGATGCGATCCTGATCGCAGATACCGGTTCTTCAGACAGAACAAAAGAGATTGCGGAGCAGTATACGTCGCTGGTGTATGATTTTCCCTGGTGTGACGATTTTTCTGCTCCGCGTAATTTTCTTCTGGAAAAAGTCCGCACCGATTACTGGATGTGGCTGGATGCGGATGATGTCCTGGATGAAGAAAATCTGGAAAAACTGAAGAGTCTTAAAGAAACTCTGAATCCCGGAACAGATGTTGTAATGATGGAATATGCGGCAGGGTTTGACCAGAGCGGGAGAACAACATTTTCTTATTTTCGGGAGCGGATAATGAAAACATCCAGAAATTTCAGATGGAATGGGGCAGTTCATGAAACTGTGATTCCGGAGGGAAACATCATCTATTCAGATGTGGTGATCCGGCACCGGAAATGTGGAAAAGGTGATCCGGACCGTAATCTCCGCATTTATGAAAAAATGCTGGCAGGAGGAGAAAAGCTGGAACCCAGACATCAGCTTTATTATGGGAGAGAACTGTATTATCATCAGCGATATCCGGAGGCAGAGGCTGTGTTGGTGGAGTTCCTGAAAAATCCGTCCGGATGGCTGGAAAATAAGATCGATGCCTGTTTTGTACTTGGACAGTGCTACCGGAAAATGGGAGAGAAAAAGTCCGCACTGGAAGCTTTTTTGTACAGTCTGACTATGGATGTGCCGAGGGCGGAAATCTGCTGTGAGGTCGGTAAGATCTTTCTGGAAAGAGAGCTGCCCAGACAGGCTGCCTACTGGTACGGGCAGGCGCTTACTGTGCCTTCAGATAAGAAAAAGGGTGGATTTTTTATGGCTGAGTATCATGGGTTTGTGCCATATATGCAGCTTTGCGTTTGTTATGATAAAATGGGATGCCCGGAGCAGGCATTCTTTTTTCATAAGAAAGCAATGGAGCTGAAGCCGGAAGATTCGGGAGTATTGTATGACCAGAAATATTTCCGGGAAAAATATGGTCTGGCATAAAAAGAAAGACATATTTATTATATTTTCCTGGCAGGGTACAGGCTTGCGGGGCTCCTATGCACAGGTAAAAGCTGTTGTCATATACTGTAGGGAAAGTTATTTTCCTATGAGGTGATCGAAGAATGCTGTTCAGGCATCGAAAACGTAAGGAAATGGAAATGCAGCAGGACAGTCATGAGGATTTGTCCTGTATGTCCTGTTATGGAAATCATAGTTCCTGTGGATGTGACAGATGTGGAACAAGAGGCTGCCCAGGCCCTGTGGGACCTACAGGACCAACCGGCCCCAGAGGCTGTCCGGGAGTCCCTGGTCCTATGGGCCCTCAGGGGCCGCAGGGGGAACCGGGAATACAGGGATATACGGGAGCCACGGGTCCGGCAGGAGCAACAGGTCCAGCCGGAGTCATCGGTCCGACGGGAGCAACAGGAGCCACGGGTCCGGCAGGAGTAACAGGTCCAACGGGAGCAACGGGAGCCACTGGTCCAGCGGGAGCAATGGGTCCGACGGGAGCCACCGGTCCGGCTGGTGCAATCGGAGCCACTGGCCCAGCGGGAGCAATCGGCCCAACAGGAGCCACTGGTCCAGCAGGAGCAGCGGGAGCCACCGGTCCTGCCGGAACAGTAACTCCGGCAGCTGCTGTGGGAAATGCAACAAGCGTAGATGATATTGTGGAGGATTTTAATGCACTTCTTGCAAACCTTCGTGATGCAGGACTCCTGGAAAGATAGTGAAATGATAAACACACGTTACTGTGCGGCTGCGTATTTTATGCAGCCGCTGCATATTCTCCATAAAAATATTTCATTGTAGCTTTCCGACGAAAGGTGCTATAATATTCTTATGTAAGTATGAACATGGGGGATGAAATCGTGAAAAAAAACAAGTATGAGATCGATATGTGTAATGGGTCGATCATGGACAAGCTGATTTCGTTTTCACTGCCGCTGATGCTGTCCGGTATCCTGCAGCTGATGTTCAATGCAGTGGATATCGTGGTAGTGGGACGTTTCAGCGGAAGTGAGGCACTGGCGGCAGTAGGCTCCACTACCGCACTGATCAATGTGTTTACCAACCTTTTTATCGGAATCTCTCTTGGTGCCAATGTGCTGGCAGCCAGATTTTATGCTTCCGGTAAGGATGAAGAAATGTCAGAAACAGTACATACATCGATCCTGCTGGCTCTGATCAGCGGAATCATCATGGCATTTCTGGGAGTGATCTTTGCCAGAATCTGCCTGGAGCTGATGGATACGCCGGAGGATGTGATCGATCTTTCCGCTCTTTATATGCGTATCTATTTTCTGGGAATGCCGTTTTTTATGCTGTATAACTATGGCGCAGCAATTCTGCGTGCAGTGGGAGATACCAAGCGGCCGTTGGTCTTTTTGATCATTTCCGGTTGCGCCAATGCGCTTCTGAACCTGTTTTTTGTGATCATTTGTCATTTAAGTGTGGCAGGTGTCGGAATCGGAACCGTGATTTCTCAGCTGATCTCCTGTATCCTTGTTCTCCGATGCCTGTATCAGACAGAGGGAAGCTATCAGCTGCGTTTTTCGAGTTTGTCCATAAATATGGAATATCTGAAACAGATCTTTCAGGTAGGGCTTCCAGCAGGAATCCAGAGTACGGTGATTAATTTTTCCAATGTGCTGCTCCAGTCCTCTGTAAATTCTTTTGGCTCCATTGCAATGGCAGGATATACGGCAGCAAACAATATCTTCGGATTTCTGTATGTGTCTGTAAATTCAGTTACCCAGGCCTGCATGAGCTTTACCAGTCAGAATTATGGTGTGCGAAAACCGAAACGTATGGACCGGGTACTTGTTGACTGTATGATCCTGTCCTTTGTCGTATCCTTTGCCATGGGCTGTGGTGCATACTTTTTCGGTCCGCAGCTCCTGAAGATCTATACGGAAGACCCTAAGGTTATCCAATGCGGAATGGAGATTCTTGCCTATACCACAGTTACCTATTTCCTCTGCGGACAGATGGATCTGTTTCCGGGAGCACTGCGTGGAATGGGACGCTCCGGTGTGCCGATGATCCTGTCTATTATCGGAACGGTCGGCCTTCGAATTGTGTGGATCTTCGGAATCTTCCCGGTTCACAGATCATTGAAAGTACTGTTTATTTCCTATCCGGCATCCTGGATCATTACGATCATCATGCAGGTGACCTGTTTCTGGTTTGTAAGGCGGAAGGTGCACAGACAACTTTTGGGAGAGAATGCAGAATAAAAACGAATACACAGAATATCAGAGAAAGCGGATAGAATTCCGCTTTTCTGTGTTTATGGGGAAAAATAAAACATGTCAGCTCATGTCCATTTTGCAAACAGGAGACATTGGAGCTGAAAAATAAAGAATATGGAGGAAACATGGAATTATTAAAACCTGATTATTACGACGAATTTACCTGTATTGCAGACAAATGCACCATCAGCTGCTGCAGGGAATGGAAGATCAACATAGATGATGAAACCTACAGAAACTGGAAAACCATCCAGCCGCCGTCAGAGGTGCCCGGACACAGAAGCTGCCTGCAGGCCTATACCATGAAAAAGGACGGCAGCCGGATCATGAAGATGACGGAAGAGCACGACTGTCCTTTCCTGGCAAAGAACAGACTGTGCTATCTGGTAAGTGCTTATGGGGATTCGATGCTTTCAGAGACCTGCCAGATTTTTCCAAGGGAGATCCATGAATTTCAGGATCATAAGGAAGCGACCATGATGCCCTGTTGCCCGGCTGTCCTGGACATCTGGAAGGAGAAGAAAAGAATCGCTTTTCCGGAAACTCCAAAAGAAAAGGAACAGCCGCTTTTTCTTGTGCGCCGGAAGGTTATGGATCTTATAATGGATCCTGAAAAAACACCGGAGGAAACCCTTCTTGAAAGTTTTTATGTTCTGAAGGAACTTCACCGGAACACGCCGCTTACCACAGAGCTTGTGGAAGATTATTTTTCAGAGAAAACGATTCGCCAACTGGAACATGCTATTAATGAGATAGAGCTGCCTGTTCTGGATACCATGGACGAATGCAATGAACTTTTGCAGGACCTGGCTGTAAATTACCGGAAAGAAGGACTTTACCGGAAATATCTGGAGCCGGTGATGGAACTTGCGGAGGAATTGTCCGAAGAATATGAGGAAGAGGAACTGGTGGAAGCCCGGGAGGATTTTTATCGGAAATTTCGTGTATATGAAGACCTTCTCCGGAGCTTTCTTGCCAACGAAGTATATTCAGATCTTCTGACACCGGAGGGAGATCTGGAAGATGCCCTGGTCCATATGCAGTGGATCGGTATGGAATATGCCACCATTCGCCAGGCTGTTTTTCTCCGGTGGCAGAAAGAGGGACGGGGAGCACTTCCCTACGAAACACTCCGGGATTATATGGTGGTGATCTCCAGAATGACCGGATATGAGGAAGAAGATATCCGGGAATATCTTGAGAACAGTTTTGAAGAACTTCTGTGGGAGTGGGGATATTTTGCGCTGATCACAGGAAAATGACTTTATAACTTGAAGTTATATTAAGTATTAAAAATATACATTTTAATTATATGACGTTTTGTGTTAGAATATAGGACGAAAAGGGTAACAGAGGAATGTTAACCCGGAAATGGATAACAATCAGAAAGGAACTTGTTTTATGGATAAGGGAACAATTTTTAAATTTCATAATGACCTCGATACCGATCAGATCATTGCATCCCAGTACCTGCTTCTGCCGAATCTGGATGAGATGAAGAGTCACACATTTGAGTCACTGGATCCGGATTTTTCCAAGAAGGTGAAACCGGGAGATTTTGTAGTGGGAGGAGAGAACTTCGGATGCGGATCTTCCAGAGAACAGGCACCGGGCGTTCTTAAGGCACTTGGAGTAAAGGCAGTCATTGCGAAATCTTTTGCCCGTATTTTCTTCCGCAATGCCATCAATATCGGACTTCCGGCAATTGTCTGTAAGGACCTCCCGGATGATGTGAAGACCGGAGATACCATGGAGCTTCATATGTCCGAGGGAACAGCGGTTGCCAACGGAAAGACTTATTCCTGCACAAAACTGCCGGAATACATGCAGAATATACTGAATCAGGGAGGACTTATCGCTTCTCTGAACCGTGAGGAGGAATAAGAGATGGGAATGACGATCGCAGAAAAAATCATCGCGGCAGCAGCCGGTGTGGACAGCGTAAAACCTGGAGATATCTATACAGTTCAGCTGGATCATCTGATGAGCAATGACGGAACCACACATCTGACTGTTGACATGTACAACAACAAATTAAAAAATCCACATATCGCAGACACAAAGAAACTGGTATTTATCGTAGACCACAACGTACCGTCTGACAGCCCGAAAACAGCAGCGTCCCAGAAAAAAATGAGAGATTTTGCAAGAGAGAACAACATTGATTTCTGGGAAGGAAAAGGCGTGTGTCATCAGATCATGATCGAGAATTATGTCCGTCCGGGACAGCTGATCTTTGGTGCAGACAGCCATACCTGTTCTTATGGAGCACTTGGCGCTTTCGGTACCGGTGTAGGATGTACAGACTTTCTTTATGGAATGGTAACCGGAACTTCCTGGGTTATGGTACCGGAAACTGTGAAATTCAACCTGACAGGGAAACTTCCTGAGGGTGTTTATGCAAGAGATCTGATCCTTACCATTATCGGAGAGATCGGAGCAAACGGATGTAATTATCAGGCAATGGAGTTTACCGGCGAAGGCGCCAAAACATTAAGCATCAGCGACCGTATGGCTCTCTGCAACATGGCTGTTGAGGCCGGTGCGAAGACCGGAATCTTTGAGGCAGATGACAAGGCTCTGGAATATCTGAAAGAGCATGGCCGTGAACCAAAAGCTGTATATCACAGCGATCCGGATGCTGTTTACGCAAGAGAGTACACCTTCGATCTTTCCAAAGTACGCCCGGTTGTAGCGAAACCGGACTTCGTTGACAATGTAGTTCCGGCTGAGGAAACCTGCGGCATCAAGATCAACGAGGCATTTCTTGGCTCCTGTAACAACGGCCGTATTGAAGACCTCCGTGTAGGCGCAGAGGTGATCAAGGGTAAAAAAGTTGCAGAAGGCGTTCGTTTCCTGGTCGTTCCTGCAAGCCAGACCATCTACCGCCAGGCATTAAAAGAAGGCCTGATCGATATCTTCATGGAAGCAGGCGCTATTGTGATGAACCCGAACTGCAGTGTATGCTGGGGAAGCTGCCAGGGTGTGATCGGTGAGAACGAGGTTCTTATCAGCACCGGAACACGTAACTTCAAGGGACGTGCCGGACATCCGAGCTCCAAGGTTTATCTGGGATCTGCGGCAACGGTTACCGCATCTGCCATTGCAGGTGAGATCGCAACTGCAGACAGAGTATAAAAACCTCAGAAAAGATATTCAGGAATAAACAGGAGAATATACATATGGAAGCATTTACAGGAAAAGTGTGGGTACTGGGCGATGATATTGACACCGATATCATCATTCCGACCGAGTATCTGGCGCTGAAAACCATTGACGATATGAAACAGTACGGATTCAGTCCCCTTCGCCCGGAGCTGGCAGGACAGATCCAGAAAGGTGACATTATTGTAGCAGGAAAGAACTTCGGCTGCGGTTCCTCCAGAGAGCAGGCACCGGAGATCATTAAAGCACTGGGCGTACAGTGTGTTATTGCGAAATCTTTTGCCCGGATCTTTTTCCGCAACTCCATCAACAACGGCCTTCTTCTTATCGAACAGCCGGATCTTCACGACAATGTGAAAGAGGGAGATGAAGTTACAGTTGTGATGAACGAGCATGTAGACCATAACGGAAAACAGTACCCGATTGCTTCTCTTCCGGAGAATCTGATGGATATTATTCAGGCTGGCGGACTTGTAAAAGCCATGCGCAAACTGAACGGTCTGGACTAAGACAGAAAGGAGAGAAATAATGGGTGAGACGATCATTGAGAAAATTATCAGACATAACACAGGCAAAGCAGTAAAGCCTGGCGATATCGTGACGGTCAATGTTGACAGAGTGATGATCCATGATATCTTTATTCCGTTTGTAGCGGACAAATTCGAGGAGATGGGCTTTCAGAAACTCTGGGATCCGGACAAAGTTGTTCTGATCTATGACCATCTTGTACCTGCAAGCCAGCAGGACGACACCAGACATTTCCATGTGGGAGATGCTTTTGCAGCCAAATATGGTATGAAAAACGTGCACAGAAGTGACGGTATCTGCCACCAGTTGATGACAGAGGCCGGTTACGTAAAACCTGGCAATATCGTATTTGGTACAGATAGCCACACTACCACTTACGGATGTGTCGGTGCATTTTCTTCCGGTATCGGATATACAGAGATGGCCAGCATCCTGGGAACAGGAACCATGTGGATCAAAGTTCCGGAAACCATTAAAGTTGTGATCGACGGAGAACTTCCGGAGAATGTGATGTCCAAGGATATCATCCTCCGCCTGATTGGCGACCTTCGTGCAGATGGTGCAACTTATCGTGCACTGGAATTTTCCGGAAGCACCATTGAGAACATGTCTGTGGCAAGTCGTATGACCATGGCAAACATGGCGATCGAGGCAGGTGCAAAATGTGCACTTTTCACACCGGATGAGAAGACTGCCGCTTACTGTGAGACAGAGCTTGATGAGTTCCAGAAGAGTCTTGTAGGCGATGAGGATGCCGTTTATATGAAGACCATGACTTATAAGGCAGAGGATTTTGTACCGGTTATGGCTTGTCCGTCACAGGTGGACAAGATCCGTGATGTCAGCGAGCTTCAGGGTGAGACCATCGATCAGGTATTTATCGGTTCCTGTACAAACGGACGTCTAGAAGATCTGATGGCAGCAGCAGAAGTCCTGAAGGGCAAAAAAGTTGCAGACTTTGTAAAACTGATCGTAACTCCTGCAAGCCGCAAGATCTACCGTCAGGCCATTGAACTTGGTATTCTGGATACGCTTGCTGAGGCAGGTGCCATCATCACACATCCGGGATGCGGACTTTGCTGTGGAAGAACCGGCGGAATTCTGACAGACGGGGAGAAGGTTGTGGCAACCAACAACCGTAATTTCCTGGGACGTATGGGAACTTCCAAGGTTCAGATCTATCTGGCATCTCCGAAAACTGCAGCAGCCTGTGCGATCGCAGGTAAGATCGTAATGCCGGAATAAGCAGCAGAAGATCCGTTCGGAAATACTGCTGACAGAAACATAAAAAAGAAACGTATGAAAGGACAGATTTTCGCGAGGAGTGGCAGTCTGTCTTTTTTTACCGGTTCAGGCGGATCCTGGATAAATCATTTTTACAGAAAAGGGGGATTCGTTGTATTATAATAACAGCCAATGTGACAACATAACATATAATACATAAGACTCGAGGGATAAGGGTATGGAGAAAAAATCAACCATCAGTAAAAAGACACTGAAGATCATACTTGGGATCTGTATTGCCGCAGCAATCCTGGCTGTGGCCGGGTTATTTGGCTACACATACATGGCAGATCACAACACACTGGGCCGGAAAATTTCCGTGTGGGGAGTGGAGGTTTCCAGGCTGGATGCAAAGCAGGCAGAAGAAAAAATTGCTGCGGAATTTGAAAACCGGCCGGTATCTTTTCAGGAAAATGACAAGGAGGTTTACAGCATGACGCTCAAAGATCTGGGGTACAGCCTCAATGAGGAAGATCTTCTGAATAAGCTTACAGACCTTCAGAAACAGAGAGAAGAGAACCGGAAGATTTTTCCAAAGGAAGAAAACGTAAATCTGGAATGCCAGATCGAGGAAGATGAGGAGCAGGAAAAACAGGCTCTGGATCTTTCCAATTTCGGAACGGAAGAAAGAAAATCTTCCACCGATGCATCCATTCAGTACAATGAGGAGAAAAAAGAATTCATCCTTGTGAAACAGGTACAGGGCACGGAGATTGATCCGGATAAACTGGAGACCACCGTGGACACAAATCTGAATGCGGCATTTGATACAGCTCTTCTTGGAGATACAATCACAATCCCGTTGAACAAACATGTATATATCAGCCCGGCAGTGACAGCAACAGAAGATATGGAAAATAAAGTTACAAGTCTGAACAGTCAGCTGAAAAAATACCGGAGTACTACAGTTACATACACATTTGGAAGTGAAACGGTTGTGCTGGATGCAGACACCATCAGTTCCTGGCTGAAAGCGGAAGGTGAGACCCTGACTCTGGATGAAGATGCCATCAAAACCTATATCAGCGATCTTGCCAACAAATACAATACCATTTATGTTCCCCGTACTTTCCATACCTCAACGGGAACGGACGTGACCATTGAGGGGAATGAGTATGGATACCGGATCGACCAGGACGGAGAGTACGCACAGCTTGTGGAAGATCTGAAAAGTGGTACTGCAGTTACCCGTGATCCCGTTTACAGCAAAACCGGTTATCAGAGAAACGGAACTGACGATCTTGCAGGCAGCTACATAGAAGTCAGCCTGGATGCCCAGCATCTGTGGCTTTATAAAGATGGAAACCTTGTGACAGAAACGGATATTGTCAGCGGAAAACCGGTGAAGGGCCGGGAAACATACCGTGGTGCATGGCCCATTGCTTATAAGGCAAGTCCTTTTAATCTGACCAGCGCGGAATATGGATATGATGTAAAAGTCAATTACTGGATGCCTTTTGTCTACGGACAGGGACTTCATGATGCTTCCTGGCAGTCCTCTTTTGGTGGAAACCGGTATAAGACCAACGGAAGCCACGGATGTATCAACCTGCCAAAGGATCAGGCGGCACTGATCTATGAGACGATTGATGCGGGATACCCGATCGTTATTTACTGATTGAAAAAGAAAACAGTCACCTGGTCTAAAGCCGGGTAATCTGGCCGGATGAGTCAGATAGGCTGAGATTATATTAAAAAAGCTTCGGAGAAATCCGGAGCTTTTTTATGCCACAGGAAATTACAACACCGTGTCAGTAATGAGAAGAATTTTCAAAAGTGTGTTAAAAAAAACACAAGAAATTACCGGAAATGACTTGTAGAAATAAGAATATCGTGTTATGATGGTTCAAGAAATCGAGCTAATACACTTCTTAATTGCGGAGGAAGAGTGTTTTACCTCTTTTATTTGAGCACTTTTAAGAAAAAATCTCAAGTAAGTGTTAGTCAGGTTTCCTTTTTTTATGTATATATTGTTAAAAAATAAACAATATTTAGATAAAAAAGATGCATTTAAACCGTCAGATTTTAGACTAAGAAAGGATAATGAAAAGTATGAAGTACAGTTATTATCCGGGTTGCACCCTGAGAACAAAGGCCAAAGATCTGGATGAGTATGCCAGAGCCAGTGCCGCAGCCCTTGGGTTTGAGCTTGAGGAGATCGAGGACTGGCAGTGTTGTGGTGGTGTTTATCCGCTTGGCACAGACGAGATCGCCACAAAGCTTTCTTCCGTCCGTGCGTTAAACCAGGCAAAAGAAAAAGGCCAGGATCTGGTGACGATCTGTTCAGCCTGTCATCATGTGATCAAGCGTGTCAATGATGATATGAAAAATGTGGAAGATATCCGGACCAGAGCCAACAATTATATGCAGTTGGAAGCTCCCTATGAAGGAGAGACAACCGTTCTCCATTATCTGGAGGTTCTCCGGGACAGAGTCGGTTTTGATAAACTGAAAGAAAAAGTAGTAAATCCTTTTACCGGAAAGAAGATCGGAGCCTATTACGGATGTCTGCTTCTGAGACCTGGAAAGATCATGGCATTTGATGATCCGGAAAATCCAAGGATCATGGAGGATTTTATCCGTGCCCTTGGCGCTGAGCCTGTGATCTATCCTTACAGAAATGAATGCTGTGGAGGATATATATCCCTGAAAGAAAAAGAAATGTCACAGAATATGTGTGAAAAGATTGAAGAAAGCGCAGCAGGCTTTGGCGCAGATATGCTGATCACTGCCTGTCCGCTCTGCAAATACAATCTGAATAAAAATTCCGGAAATAAAATGCCGGTTTACTATTTTACAGAGCTTCTGGCAGAAGCCCTTGGCGTCAAAGAGGAGGTGGCAAAATGAGAGATAACCATTCTGCTGCGGAAAAAATAAAGGAGATCAGCGGGACCAATCCTCTGAAATGTATGAAGTGTGGCAAATGCTCTGCTACCTGCCCATCCTTTGACGAGATGGATATCAAGCCTCATCAGTTTGTGTCCTACGTGATCAATGAAAATATCGAAGCACTTGTAAATTCAGCATCCCTGTGGAAATGTCTTTCCTGTTTTGCCTGTGTGGAGCGCTGTCCGCGAGACGTAAAACCCGGAAAGATCATTGACGGGGCAAGACAGCTGGTTGTTCGGGAAAAAGGCGGAGACTATCTTTCACCAAATGAAATTCCGGAGCTTCTTGATCCGGAGCTTCCTCAGCAGCTGCTTGTAAGTGCGTTCAGAAGATACAGGAGGTGAGAAAGTGCAGAGAATCGGTGTATTTGTCTGTCATTGCGGAAGTAATATTGCCGCTACGGTAGACGTGAAAAAGGTTGTGGAGATCATTGCAAAAGAGCCAGGAGTTGTCCATGCAGAAGATTATCAGTATATGTGTTCTGAAGCAGGACAGTCCAGGATCCAGGAAGCCATCCGTGAAAAAAATCTCACAGGAGTGGTTGTCTGTTCCTGTTCTCCGCGTATGCATGAGGCAACTTTCCGTAAAGCAGCGGAAAAGGCCGGCCTGAATCCATATATGGTGGAGATCGCAAATATCCGTGAGCACTGTTCCTGGATCCACAAGGATATGCAGGAGGCTACGGAGAAGGCCGTGATCCTTGCAAGAGCAGCAGTAGCAAAAGTTAATTTAAATGCTCCTCTTCAGCCGGGAGAAAGCCAGGTTACAAAGAGAGCCCTGATCATCGGAGGCGGTATCGCCGGAATCCAGACGGCTCTTGATATTGCCGATGCAGGCTATGAAGTTGATATTGTGGAAAAAACACCAAGTATCGGCGGAAGAATGTCACAGCTTGACAAAACCTTCCCTACTCTGGATTGCTCCGCATGTATCCTTACTCCAAAAATGGTGGAGGCTGCAGCTCACGAAAAGATCAATATCTATACATACAGTGAAGTAGAAAAAGTTGCAGGTTTTGTAGGAGATTTTACTGTTGATATCCGCAAAAAAGCGCGAAGTGTCAACATGGACAAATGTACAGGCTGTGGAGTCTGCCAGGAAAAATGTCCTTCCAAAAAGATTCCAAATGAGTTCAACAGAGGGCTGAACAACCGGTCAGCTATTTATACTCCGTTTGCACAGGCGATTCCAAATGTTCCTGTGATCGACAGAGAGCATTGCCTGAAATTTAAGACAGGCAAATGTGGTGTCTGCTCCAAAGTATGTCAGGCAGGAGCCATTGATTACGATCAGCAGGATGAGATCGTAACACAGAAATACGGAGCGATCGTGGTGGCAACCGGATTTGATACCATCAAGCTTGACAAATACGATGAATACGCATACAGCCAGAGCAAGGATGTGATCACATCTCTGGAGCTGGAGCGTATCATGAATGCTGCAGGACCTACAAAAGGACATCTTGAGCGCCTTTCCGATGGAAAAGCGCCGAAGGAGATCGTGTTTATCCAGTGTGTTGGAAGCCGTTGCTCCGATGACCGCGGGAAGCCATACTGTTCCAAGATCTGCTGTATGTACACAGCTAAGCATGCCATGCTGATCCGTGATAAATATCCGGATACCAATGTGACGGTATTTTATATTGATGTCCGTACACCTGGTAAAAACTTCGATGAGTTTTACAGAAGAGCAGTTGAGCAGTATAACGTAAACTACATCAAAGGTCAGGTAGGAAAAGTAATTCCGCAGCCGGATGGAACACTTCTTGTTCAGGGCTCGGATCTTCTTGATAATAAGCAGATCTTTAAGAAAGCAGATATGGTAGTTCTTGCAACAGCCATTGAACCGAATCCGGATGTACGTAAGATTGCTACCATGCTTACTGCAAGTATTGACACCAACAATTTCCTTACAGAAGCCCATGCAAAGCTTCGTCCTGTAGAATCACCGACAGCAGGAATTTTCCTTTCCGGTGTATGTCAGGGGCCAAAGGATATCCCGGAGACAGTTGCCCAGGCAGGAGCTGCGGCTGTTAAGGCCATAGGACTTCTTGCAAAGGACAAGCTGACAACCAATCCATGTACGGCAAAATCCGACGAGCTTCTCTGTAACGGATGCTCTACCTGTGCAAATGTATGTCCTTACGGAGCGATTTCCTATGAGGAGAAACAGGTCAACGATCACGGTATCCGTGAGACAAGAAGAGTTGCGGTTGTTAATACAGCACTTTGCCAGGGCTGCGGTGCCTGTACAGTAGCCTGCCCGTCAGGAGCCATGGATCTTCAGGGCTTCTCCAACAGACAGATTATCGCGGAGGTGGATGCAATATGTCGATAGAAACAAAGGAAGAATTCAGACCAAAGATCGTGGCATTCTGCTGTAACTGGTGCAGCTACGCCGGAGCAGACCTTGCAGGAAGCAGCCGTTTAAGCTATCCGGCGGATGTAAAGATCATCCGTGTTCCATGTTCCTGCCGTGTCAATCCCATGTTCATCCTCCGTGCCTTTGAAAAAGGAGCCGACGGTGTGATCATGTGCGGATGCCATCCGGGAGACTGCCATTACAGTACCGGAAATTATTATGCAAGAAGACGTATGACACTTCTGTTTTCAATGCTGGATTATATTGGGGTGGAAAACGGAAGAACACGTGTGGAATGGGTATCTGCCGCAGAAGGCGTGAAATTTTCACAGACTATGAATGAGTTTGTTGAGAAGATCTATTCACTTGGTAAAAACGTGAGATTGGAGGATATAAGATGCAGGAGCTGATAAAACGTGCAAAAGAACTGCTTGCAGATGGCACGGTAGTCCGGGTTCTTGGGTGGAAAGCCGGAGATCTTGCCTTTAATCCGGAACCAGCCTATTTTGAAACACCGGAATCTCTGGAGGATTTTGTCTATGATGGATTCTGCGGTGCCAATTTAAGCAAATATATGATCGAAGCTTCCAAGCTGGAAGGAAAAACCATGGTCTGTCTGAAGCCCTGCGATACATATAGCTTTAACCAGCTTTTGAAAGAGCATCGTGTAGACAGAGAAAAAGCCTATATCGTAGGTGTTGGCTGTAAAGGAAAGCTGGATATTGAAAAGATCCGCAAAATGGGGATCAAGGGTATCCGGGGAATTTCCGGAGCAGAGATTACCGGAGATGCAGAGACATTGACTGTGGATACTGTTTACGGAGAAAAAACCTGTGCATACAAAGATGCCATGCTGGAACGCTGCCATGTATGTAAAGGAAAAGAGCATAAAATTTACGATGAACTGATCGGTGAGTCAAAGGAGACAAAGGACGCTGACCGTTTCGCAGAAGTTGAGCGGATCGAGGCAATGAGTCCGGAAGAAAAATTTGCATTCTGGCAGAGCGAGCTGAGTAAATGTATCCGCTGTAATGCCTGCCGTAATGTATGTCCGGCCTGCAGCTGCCGCAAATGCGTTTTTGACAGCAACAAGTTCGATAGCGCCCAGAAGGCAAATGTGGATTCCTTTGAGGAAAAGATGTTCCATGTGATTCGTGCCTTCCATGTAGCCGGAAGATGTACGGACTGTGGCGAGTGCAGCAGAGTCTGCCCGCAGGGAATTCCCCTTCATCTGTTTAACCGTAAGTTTATCAAGGATATTGATGCGTTTTACGGTGAGTATCAGGCAGGCGAGGATGCGGAGTCAAAGGGTCCGCTTACCAGCTTTACCTTTGAGGATGTAGAGCCAGGGATCGTGGCAGAAAGGGGATAATGTATGTATAAGATCGCAGTAGAAAATCTGCCGGCATTATTCCGGAAAATTGCCGCAGACCAGGAATTATATTTACCGGTAAAGGTAAGTGAGCAGGTGAACTTCAAGGCATGGAGCGAGGATGCAGAAGTTTCCCTTGAAACACTGAAAACCGTGAAATCACCGAAGGATGCTTTCTTTCCGCAGAGTGAAAATCTCTATGCCTGTAAAAAGGACGGAAAAAATATCAGCATTGAGCCTCAGGCGCTGAAAGACCAGAATTTTGTCGTATTCGGAATGAGAGCCTGTGATGTACAGGGCGTGAAAGTTCTCGACAAGGTGTTCCTTGGGGATCCGGTGGATACTTTTTACCAGGCAAGAAGAGAACATGGAACTATCGTAGCTCTTGCCTGTCATGAACCGGAGGAAAGCTGCTTCTGTAAAGTATTTGGCATTGATGCTGCAGATCCGGAAGCAGATGTTGCAGCCTGGATCATCGAGGGAGAACTTTTCTGGAAGCCTCTCACAGAAAAAGGAAATGCTCTGACAGAAGCTGTGAAGGAGCTTTTGGCAGATGCTGATGAGACAAAGGTAGAAGAGGAGAAGAAGGCAATCCGTGGTATTATCGAGCTTCTTCCATATACACATCTTTCACTGGAAGGATGGGCGCAGGAAGAATACATGGACCGTTTCAATTCTCCTGTATGGGAGAAACTGTACAAGCCTTGTCTTGCCTGCGGAACCTGTACCTTCGTATGTCCGACCTGTCAGTGCTATGACATTAAGGATTACGACACAGGGCACGGTGTTCACCGTTACCGCTGCTGGGATTCCTGCATGTACTCTGATTTTACCATGATGGCTCACGGAAACAACCGTACCAGCCAGATGCAGAGATTCCGTCAGAGATTTATGCATAAGCTTGTTTATTATCCGTTAAATAATGACGGCATGTTCTCCTGTGTTGGCTGTGGCCGCTGCGTGGAGAAATGTCCGGAATCTTTAAATATCGTAAAAGTCATCAAGGCCTTTGAAAAACAGGGAGGTGAAAAGAATGAGTGAATGTACCTGTCATAAAAATTATACACTGGATACGCTGATCCCAAAGGTTGGCGTGATCACCGATATCCGTCAGGAGACACCGGATGTAAAAACCTTCCGTGTGGAAGCTCCGGAGGGTGGAAAGCTTTTCGAGCATATGCCAGGACAGTGTGCCATGGTCTGTGCACCAGGCGTCAGTGAAGGTATGTTTTCCATTACTTCTTCTCCGACTGTAAAGGATTATCAGGAATTCAGCATCAAAAAATGCGGATCCCTTACCGATTATCTCCACAGCCTTCAGGTTGGAGATGAGATCGCAGTCCGCGGACCATACGGAAATCATTTTCCGGTGGAAGATAAGTTAAAGGGAAAAAATCTCCTGTTCATCGCAGGTGGAATCGGTCTGGCACCTCTCCGTTCCGTGATCAATTATGTGCTGGATAACCGTGAGGATTACGGAACAGTAGATATTCTCTATGGTTCCCGTTCCGCAGATGATCTGGTGCAGCTTAAGGAAATCCAGGAAGTATGGATGAAAACAGAAGGTGTAAATGTATATCTTACCATTGACCGCGAGCAGGAAGGCTGGGACGGTCATGTAGGATTTGTTCCGAATTATCTGAAGGAGATTGGTTTTGATACCAATAAGACCGCTCTGGTCTGCGGCCCGCCGATCATGATCAAATTCGTTCTGGCAGGACTGGAAGAGCTGGGCTTCTCCAGAGATCAGGTATATACCACACTGGAGCTTCGTATGAAATGCGGTGTCGGAAAATGCGGCCGCTGCAACATCGGAGACAAATACGTCTGCAAAGACGGCCCGGTATTCCGATGTGATGAGGTGGATGAATTACCTAATGAGTACTAAGTTATAGATTGCACCTTAAGAAACTTTCAAATATATGCGCTGGTTATAGCCAGTACACAGCCATGTGGAACAGCCATCTCGCTAAGATGCCCATTTTAGGAGCGGTTTTAGCGGCGCTGAAATCCAGTACTTACGAAGACTTAGGAGTGAAGGCTCTCCTGAACTCCTTAGTCGCAGTTAGTACTTAGTTCAGCAGAGCGTTGCGACGGGCACGTGTGAGATGGCTGTTCCACATGGCGTACGATTTGGATAAAAGAAAGGACACCAACATGGAAAATAATATGGTAAACGTATATTTTTTCGGTAAAAAATACAGCGTTCCCGGTGATCTGACCATTATGACAGCTATGGAATATGCCGGTTATACATTAAAAAGAGGATGCGGCTGCAGACACGGATTCTGCGGTGCCTGCGCGACCATCTACAGGATCAAGGGACAGAATGAGCTGAAAACCTGTCTCGCCTGTCAGACACAGGTGCAGGAGGGAATGTATGTGGCAAGTATCCCGTTCTTCCCTACAGACAAGAGACTTTATAATATAGAAGATCTTAAGCCGAACCAGCAGGTAATGATGGAGCTTTATCCGGAGATCTACAGCTGCATCGGATGCAATGCCTGCACAAAGGCCTGTACACAGGACTTAAATGTCATGCAGTATATTGCATATGCTCAGAGAGGCGAGCTTGAAAAATGTGCAGAGGAATCCTTTGACTGCGTAAGCTGCGGCTGCTGTTCCGTAAGATGTCCGGCAGGAATTTCCCATCCGATGGTAGGCCTTCTGGCAAGACGTCTCACCGGAAAATATATTGCGCCGAAAAGCGAGCATCTGGAGAAACGTGTGGAAGAGATCCACGAAGGTAAATTTGATGACATGATTGAGCAGATCATGCAGAAGCCGATCACAGAGATGCAGGAACTTTACAACAGCAGAGAAATCGAGAAGTAGGAGGGCGTAAAACATGTATGCACCATATCCAGAAAATATGATGGAATCCATCAAAAAGGTAGAGGCTACAAGAGCGGAGCGTATGGCAACAGAGCCAAGACGTCTGAGTGCAGATGAGAAAGATGCTCTTCTCAAAAAATTCCATCCGGATTATAACCCGGATGCATTTGCAGAGATCAAGGTAGGACCGAACAAGGGACAGAAAGCACCACTGGAACTGACAAAAATGCTCCATTCAGAAAGCCGTCTGCTCAACGAAAAAATCGATCTTACAAAAATCGATTATGATGTAGATGTACTGATCATCGGTGGTGGCGGTGCAGGATCTTCCTGTGCCATTGAGGCGCACAATGCAGGTGCCAACGTTATGATCGTTACAAAGCTCCGTATCGGTGATGCCAACACCATGATGGCAGAAGGCGGGATCCAGGCAGCAGATAAAGAAAATGATTCCCCGGTACAGCATTATCTGGACTGCTTTGGAGGCGGACATTTTGCAGCAAAACCGGAGCTGGTAAAAAGACTGGTAATGGAAGCCCCGGATGCGATCAAATGGCTCAACGACCTTGGTGTTGAGTTTGATAAAGCAGAAGACGGAACAATGGTCACCACACATGGCGGCGGCACATCCAGAAAGAGAATGCATGCTGCAAAGGATTATTCCGGATCAGAGATCATGCGTACTATCCGTGATGAGGTCTTAAATCTTAAGATCCCGGTAGTGGAATTTACCTCCGCTGTGGAGCTTCTGAAGGATGAAAAGGGACAGGTATCCGGCGCAGTTCTTCTTAACATGGAAACCGGAGACTATTCCGTTGCAAGAGCAAAAACAGTCGTAATTGCAACCGGTGGTGCAGGAAGAATGCATTACCAGGGATTCCCGACCTCCAACCACTACGGAGCAACTGCTGACGGACTCGTGCTTGGCTACAGAGCAGGCGCTTCCCTTCTTTACCAGGATTCTATCCAGTATCATCCAACAGGTGCGATCTATCCGTCACAGATCCTTGGTGCCCTGGTAACAGAGAAGGTTCGTTCCGTTGGTGCACAGCTTGTAAATGCAAACGGAGAAGCTTATATTCATCCGCTGGAAACCCGTGACGTAAATGCTTCCGGTGTTATCCGCGAGTGTGAGGAAGGCCGTGGCGTGGAAGTTCCAGGTGGACGAAAGGGTGTATGGCTGGATACTCCGATGATCGAGATCCTGGGCGGTGAGGGAACTATCGAAAAGAGGATCCCTGCCATGTTCCGTATGTACATGAACTACGGCATTGATATGAGAAAAGTTCCGATCGTGATCTACCCGACCCTTCATTATCAGAACGGTGGACTTGAGATCAACGGAGACGGCTTTACAAAAGAAATCCCGAACCTTCTGGTTGCAGGAGAGGCAGCAGGCGGAATCCACGGAAGAAACCGACTGATGGGCAACTCTCTTCTTGATGTAATTGTATTCGGACGAAATGCAGGTAAAAAAGCAGCTGCCAAATGCAAAGAGGTAGAGCTTGGTACAATGAACCTGGATCATATCAGAAAATATGAAGAGGAACTGAAAAATGCAGGAGTTGATACAGGAGACGTATCTCCTATGCTTCTGCCGAAATATGCCCGCCACGAACGTTAAGTTAAAAATATGTTATGATAATAAAAACATATGAGATAAGCGAAAGGAGTCTATTATGAGAGAAATCGAAGTAAGCAGACTTACAGAGGTTATCGAAAAACTCTGTATCGAAGCCAATGAGCATCTCCCGGAAGATGTGAAGGATGCTATCAAAACCTGCCGTGCCTGCGAGGACGGCGAGATCGCAAAAGGTGTCCTTGATAACATTATCGAGAATTTTGATATTGCGGACAGTGAGAATGTTCCGATCTGTCAGGATACCGGAATGGCATGCGTATTCCTTGAAATTGGTCAGGATGTCCACTTTACAGGCGGAGATTTAAATGATGCCATCAATGAAGGTGTACGCCGCGGATACGATAAAGGTTACCTGAGAAAATCCGTTGTCAAGGATCCGGTACGCCGTGGAAACACAGGTGACAATACACCGGCTATGATCTATACAGAGATCGTTCCTGGAGATCAGGTGAAAGTAACTGTAGGACCAAAAGGCTTCGGAAGCGAGAATATGAGCCAGATCCGTATGTTCAAGCCATCTGCAGGCCTTCAGGGAATCAAGGATTTCATTCTTGAGGCTGTAGAAACTGCAGGTCCGAACCCATGTCCGCCTATGGTAGTTGGTGTTGGTATCGGAGGAACTTTTGACAAATGTGCACTTCTTGCAAAGAAAGCGCTGATGCGTCCTCTGAATACAGAGAACCCGGATCCTTACTATGCAGATCTTGAGAAAGAGATGCTGGAGAAGATCAACAAGCTTGGTATCGGACCTCAGGGCTTTGGCGGAAAGACCACAGCTATCGGTCTGAACATTGAGACTATGCCTACCCATATCGCAGGTATGCCATGTGCAGTTAACATCAACTGCCATGTAACACGTCATAAAACGGAGGTGCTTTAATATGGAAAGAAGAAAGATCACACTGCCTCTGACAAGAGAGCTGGCAAGAACCCTCCATGCAGGCGACCAGGTTTTACTGACAGGAACCATCTATACATCCCGTGATGCAGGTCACAAGAGAATGTGCGAGGCCCTTGCAAAAGGAGAAAAGATTCCTTTTGACCCTACAGATGCTACCATTTACTATGTAGGTCCGACTCCGGCAAAACCAGGCGAAGTCATCGGCTCCGCAGGCCCTACAACCAGCGGCCGTATGGATGCTTATGCACCGACCATGATGTCCGTAGGCGCCAGAGGAATGATCGGAAAAGGTGCCCGCCTTCCGGAAGTCGTAGATGCAATGAAAAAATATGACGGCGTATATTTCGGAGCCATCGGCGGTGCGGGTGCACTTCTTGCAAAATGCATCAAAAAAGCAGAGCTTATCGCTTATGAAGACCTGGGCGCAGAAGCACTCCGCAAGCTTTATGTGGAAGACATGCCGCTTGTAGTCATCATTGACAGCGAGGGAAATAACCTCTACGAAGAGGGACGTGCAGAGTACCTGAAAGACCACGCAGAATAATCTTTTGCTCTACAATATGATATTGTGATATATTTCAAAAAGGAATAAAAAGGATAAAAGTCCGACAGTAAATGCTGAAGATCCGTGCAGAAGCATTTATTGTTGGACTTTTTAATTTGATCCTTTTTGAAAAAACATCATTGATACGATCAACGCAAATGCTGCTGCATAAACATCCACCTCTGTGAAGCATAAAATTTTACCCGGATTTACAATAAATTTAACCATAAATCCGGTTGACAAAACCCGGCCGGGAACGTTATAATGGCCGGGTTGATAAAAAAATTAAGAAAAAAAGGCAGGTGAACAGAATGGACAGTTGTGATTCTCATGGGCGAAGTTGTAGCTCTCGGAGTGAAAGATGGAAAGAACAGAGAGGGATGAGACTGTTCCATTCTGTTTTAAGTGTACAGAATATCTGTGAGAATATTATATCTATATATCAGAAGGATATATTTGACAGGATGTATCGGTGTCATCAGAATCTGTACGATATTATTACATTATAATTGTAGCAGGATTATAATAGATATCTTTTTCATTCTTCTCATTCTGAGAATCTTACAGTAAGGCGATCATGTATAAATTCATTTCGCTTTATACTCAAATCCCAAGGAAACACAATCGAAAATCAAACAGCACATAGACATGCTTTAACATGTCTGTTTTTGGTGTGCGTGTTTTGTGCGGAACTATGTGAGGAGGATGAGAAAATGACAAAAAGAAATCAGGATTTTTCAAAAGATATTCTGAGTCTGATCCGAAGCAGTGTTTCTCCGGCAGTTTTAAGTGAAAGGCTGCAGGATTTCCACGAAAACGATCTGGCGGAAGTATTAAGAGAATTAAGCACTGCGGAGCGCAGCAGACTATACCGTATCCTGGAAAGCAGTATGCTGGCAGATGTTTTTGAATATCTGGAGGAAGAAGAAACTGTACAATATCTGGAAGAGATGGATGTAAAAAAAGCGGCAGCCATTCTTTCCAAAATGGAAACCGATGCCCTGGCAGATGTTTTAAAGCAGATCGATAAAGAAAAACGCAAGCTTCTGATCCAGCTTCTGGATGAACAGGTGCGGAAAGATATTGAAATGATCCGCTCCTTTGATGAGGATGAGATCGGAAGCAGAATGACAACGAATTGCATTGTGATCCGTGAAAACCTGACCGTAAAGCAGGCCATGAGTGAGCTGGTTTCCCAGGCGGCAGATAATGATAATATTTCTACGATCTTTGCAGTGACGGACAGAGGGGAGTTTTATGGAGCTCTAGATCTGAAGAACCTGATCACAGCAAGACAGGACCATCCTATGGAAGAGCTGATCGTAACTTCCTATCCATATGTGTATGGTACTGAGCAGATCGACGACTGTATGGAACGGCTGAAGGATTATTCTGAAGATTCTATTCCTGTATTGGACGATGACAATCGTTTCCTTGGAGTGATCACATCCGCAGGGATCATCGATCTGGTAGACGATGAGATGGGAGAGGATTATGCAAAGCTGGCTGGTCTGACTGCAGAGGAAGATCTGAAAGAACCTCTTTTTGAAAGCATGAAAAAAAGAATGCCCTGGCTGATCGTTCTTCTGGGTCTTGGTATGGTGGTATCTTCTGTTGTGGGAATATTTGAAAAAGTAGTTACCTGTCTGCCGATCATCATGTGTTTCCAGTCTCTGATCCTGGATATGGCAGGAAATGTTGGAACCCAGTCCCTGGCTGTAACCATCCGTGTACTGATGGATGAGACACTGACGGGCAGACAGAAAGCAGAGCTTGTGCTGAAGGAAATGCGGATCGGCCTTTGCAACGGTGGTCTGCTCGGAATTCTGTCTTTTGTACTGATCGGATTGTATATTTTCTTATTCAAAGGAAAAACTCTCGTATTTGCCTATGCGGTATCCGGCTGTATCGGATTATCCCTGCTGGTGGCCATGCTGGTATCCAGTGCAGTGGGAACCTGCATACCGCTGTTTTTCAAAAAGGTTGGTGTGGATCCGGCAGTAGCCTCAGGTCCGCTGATCACTACGGTGAACGATCTTGTAGCCGTGATAACATACTATGGAATGAGCTGGATCTTCCTGATCGAGATGTTCCACCTGGCTGGCTGAGAGGAAAATGCAGCTATGTTCATAAAAACAGACAGATATCAGAAATCTGTCGGATAACAGAAAAATTACCGATACAAAAAAATTCCGGATCGAAAGATTCGGGATTTTTCTTTACATACAAACAGAAAGCTACTATAATAAGAGATACGCTTTGCCCGTTTAAAACGTTGCAGAAATAAATACAAACAACGGGCAGAAAAAGAGAACAAAACGATCACATGGGGTGATTGGGGAAAGGAAACAGTAACATGATAGTAACAATGATTGAAAAGGTCTATACATTTCTGTGGGGAGATCTGATAACGATCCCGCTTCCGGGAGGAAGTACGCTGGGGATCTCGCTTCTGATCCTGCTTCTGATTCCGACCGGTATTTATTTTACCATCCGGACAAAGCTTCTGCCGATCCGTCTTTTTCCGGATATGGTACGAGCCCTGTCAGAAAAGAAAAGTGACAAAAATAATCTTTCAGCATTTCAGACGCTGATCGTATCTACAGCTACCCGTGTGGGAATGGGAAACCTGGTCGGTGTGGTAGCTGCGATCTCGGCAGGAGGTGCAGGAGCGGTATTCTGGATGTGGATCACGGCGCTGATCGGTTCCTCCACTGCTTTTATCGAAGCAACCCTGGCACAGCTCTATAAAGAAAAGGATCCTCTTTATGGTGGCTACAGGGGCGGTCCTGCCTACTATATCCACCGTTACTGGGAAGAAAAACAGGGCAGAAAACGAAAAAAGGTTCTGCTTTCCGTTCTGTTTGCCATTTCCGGCCTGATCTGCTGGTGTGGGATCAGTCAGGTTATCAGCAATTCCGTCACGGCGTCTTTCAAAAATGCTTTTGATATTCCGCCGCTGTATACTACCATCGTGCTGGTAGTGATCGCAGCTGTGATCGTGCTTCGGAAGAATGCAACGGTTAAAGTTCTGGATCTTCTGGTGCCGGTAATGGCAGTGCTTTATTTTGTGATCACGCTGTTTATTATATTTACAAATCTTGGAAGTATGCCGGGAGTATTTAAACGGATCTTTGAAGAAGCTTTCGGATTTCGTCAGGCTGTTGCCGGCGGATTTGGCGTTGTGCTGATGAACGGAGTAAAAAGAGGCCTTTTTTCCAATGAGGCGGGAAGCGGCTCCGCTCCCTGTGCAGCAGCGGCAGCAGAATGTGACAGTCCGGTAAAAGCCGGATTTGTCCAGGCCCTGGGTGTATTTGTGGATACGATCGTGATCTGCAGCTGTACAGCTATGATCATGCTTCTGGTCCCGGAAGATCTGGTCCAGGGACTTGCCGGAATGGAACTTCTTCAGACAGCCATGCATTATCACCTGGGACAGTTTGGAGTGATCTTTATTGCGGCAACGCTTTTTATGTTCAGCTTTTCCACATTCCTGGGAATCCTGTTTTATGCAAGAGGCAATGTGGCCTATCTTTTCGGTGACAACTGGGCATCCCAGACAGGATATAAAGTACTGGCCCTTGTGATGCTGTTTATCGGTGGAATCGCAGCCTATACATTTGTGTGGGATCTGGGAGATGTGGGAATTGGTCTGATGACGATTTTTAATATTTTCATGTTATATCCTCTTGGGGAAAAAGCACTGAAAGAACTGAAGATTTACGAAGCAGAGAAAAAGAAAAAATAAAACAGATAAAAAGTCCGGCGGACTGTGACAGAAAAATGTCATGGTCCGCCAGAAAACTGTTTACAGACCCGGAAACTATATGGTAATATATCAAAGTAAAGCGATAAAAGAATAAAGAGTTCTGATGGCTATGCATATATACGTTGTGTATATGTAATGTGGATAAGACATAGATCAGGCTCTGTGAAATACCAGCGATCAGCTGGATGAAGAGGAGGATATGAAAATGTATATTACATGTCTGGACGTAGAAGGTGTACTGGTACCGGAGATCTGGATCGCATTTGCAGAGGCAAGCGGAATCCCGGAGCTTAAGAGAACAACCCGTGATGAGCCGGATTACGATAAACTGATGAACTGGCGACTTGGCATCCTGAAAGAGCATGGCCTTGGTCTGAAAGAGATCCAGGAGACCATCGCAAAGATCGATCCTCTCCCGGGAGCAAAGGAATTCCTGGATGAGCTGAGATCTTTTTCCCAGGTGATCCTGATCAGTGATACTTTTACACAGTTTGCAACTCCCCTGATGGAGAAACTTGGCCGTCCCACACTTTTCTGTAACACTCTGGAAGTGGCAGAGAACGGAGAGATCACAGGATTTAAGATGCGCTGTGAGAAATCCAAACTGACTACTGTAAAGGCACTGCAGTCCATGGGATTTGAGACCATCGCAAGCGGAGATTCCTACAACGACCTCGGAATGATCCAGGCAAGCAAGGCAGGCTTCCTTTTCCGCAGTACCGAGCAGATCCAGGCAGACCATCCGGAAATCCCGGCTTATGAAGAGTACGATGAGCTCCTTGCAGCGATCAAAGAAGCAATGAAATAACAGTTATAATCAAAAACAGGCAAAGAATCGACAACAGGCAAAATAATGTCGATTTTGTGCCTGTTTTTTTTGCTTTTTATATCAGAGAAGTGTGTAATTGTATAAAATAGGTTCATTTTTGAAAAATCAATAAAAAGCGAAAAAGGGGCGGAGCAAAAGCTGTATGAGAAGAGTACTGGAATACACGGAGAACAATCTGATCTATATGATTGTGCTGCTGGGGGTTATGATCCTTGCAGCAGTTTTCTGGAATCTTTACAGAAAAGAAAAACGGGCGGCAAAAAGAGCAAGAGAAGAGCTGAAAGGCGGGGAGAAATTTTACAGTTCTTTTGGCAGTAATCAGAAAACTGCATATGTCTTTGTAAGTGAAAAGGGCAGAAAGGTATTGTATGTAACGCCAAATCTGGAACTGATAACAGGAATAAGGCCGGAAGATCTGAAAACAGATACAGAACTTATGACTGGTCTGATTGTAAGAAGAGAAGCCAGAATAATTGGCAGGAATCTGGAAACATGGGATAAAGAAGAGGAATTTTCCAGTGAGGTGAATTATCACAGAAATGGTGAGAAAGAACTGCACCGTGGAAAAATAACGATTATTTACTGTAAGGAGGAGTCGGGATATCTTCTGATTCTTTCTGATATTACGGAGGAATATGAACATCGTCGAGAAATGGAACAGAAACTTCTGGCTGCACAGAAAGAAAGCCAGTCCAAGACAGATTTCCTCTCCCAGATGTCACATGAGATCCGTACACCGATGAATGGAATCCTTGGCATGTTAAGTCTTCTGAAGGCACACTTAAACCAGCCGGCAGCTGCAGAAGAATATCTTAAAAAGACAGAGAACCTGTCGCATTTTCTTCTGACACTGATCAATGATATTCTGGATATGTCCCGAATTGAAAGTGGAAAAGTTCAGCTGGAAGAGGTCCCGTTTTCACTGGAACAGCTGGCTGAGAAGCTGGATTCCATGTTCCGCAGTACGGCTGAGGCCAAGGGAATTCACTGGAAAATAGAGATGCAGGATTTTGATGTAAAATATGTAATTGGTGATGAGATGCGTCTCAGCCAGGTTATCATTAATTTTATTTCCAATGCCAACAAATTCACACCACCGGGAGGAACGGTACAGGTACTGTTCCGTCAGATGGACCGGATTGGAAACGATCTTCATTTTATGATCCGTGTCAGTGATACGGGAAAAGGAATTAAGGAAGATTTCCTCAGCAAGATTTTCCGGCCATTTGAGCAGGAAGATGCTTCCACAGCACATAACTATGGAGGAAGTGGCCTGGGAATGGCCATTGCGGACAGTATGGTGCGCTTGATGAACGGACAGATCCTTGTGGAAAGTGAAGAAGGAAAAGGAACGGAGTTCAGCGTATATTTATCTCTTCCTGTAGCTGAAATGCAGGATGAGAAGGAAACATCAATACAGAATGTGGCAGAAGAAGATCCAGAAATGCTTCGTGCAATAGAAGCATTTACATTAAAGGGAATTCGTATTCTTCTTGCGGAAGATAATGATATCAATGCAGAGATTGCCATGGAGATTCTTGCCATGGAAGGAGCCATTCTTACAAGAGCCTGTGATGGTGAAGAAGTTGTACAGATGTTTAAAGAAAGCCAGCCGTACTCTTTCGATGTAATCCTTATGGATATTCAGATGCCGAAACTGGATGGATGGGAAGCAACAAAAGTAATCCGCAGAATGAACAGAGAAGATATCGATATTCCGATTCTGGCCATGTCAGCCAATGCTTTTGTGGAGGATCGGAGAAAGTCACAGGAATCAGGTATGAATGGCCATATCAGCAAGCCGGTGGACTACGATGAAGTTCGCAGAATCATCGGGGAACAGCTCTGGGCAGTAAGGAGCCATTAAATGAAAAAGATAACAAAAAAGAAAACGTTGACAGCAGTGACCGGAGCCACCGTGATCGGAGTTGCAGCAGCAGCGCTGGTAAACGGATCAAAACTGGAATCTGTATTTAATCCCGGAAAATTTGAAAAATTTGAAAATAATTATAAATCTGAAGAATATGATTACGTATCCGGTGATGGAGAAAAGACAGATATATCTGGTGACAACACACAAAAAAAAGAAAAAAACAAAGGGGATAATCTGCAGGTACTTCAGCTGCAGAAACAGGACAATGGAAAACTGAACGATCCCTCCAGTTTTGGAATTGCGGATAATGGGACGGTTCCGGAAGAAAGTGACAATGCAGATGCACAGGAAAATGCGGAAAACGGTATTGAACTTTCACAGACGGACAATACCGGAAACGGAGATACCATACTCCAGAATAATGGAAACGGATCCGGAGGAAACAGCGGATCAGGTTCAGGAACCGGTAATGGAAATGGACAGAACGGAAATGGTGGCAGCAATGGCAACCAGGGTGGAACTACCATAACGCCATCTCCATCCAACGATGATCCGGTGCCAACATCTGCACCGACTCCAACGGGCAGTCCATCCAACCCAACTCCAAGTCCGACTCCGGCAGTGATAACACCTGCACAGCCGACACCGGTGCCAACATCTGTACCCGAAACCCCGACGCCAACTCCGACTCCGAATCCCTGGACGGATGACAGAGACTCCGTGACAACGGAAGACGGAGAGCTGATTGCCCTGAATGCGGAGATATCCAGAGAATACTATACATTTGGAGAAACCTATCAGGCAGAAGACGGAACCGTTACTGCCACATTCAGGCAGAAGGACGGAACAACAAAAGAGAAAATCCTTTCCTATGGTGGTTCAGACGGATATTCGGTAACTCTTTCCACCGTAAAAGCAGGAAGACAGATTGCGGTATTTACTTACAGGGGAATGTCAGCGAGAGCCTATTACACAGTTCTGAAATGCAATGTTGCTCTTAACTATATGGTAAAATATTCCGAGGATGACAAAATCTATTCCATGAGTTTTCCGGGAGAGATCGTGAAAAATAATAATGGGGAAGCATTCTATGCGGCCTTGAAAAAATACACGGAAACTCCTTATAATTATGCAAAAAACGGGAACTATGTAGACTTAACAGAAGTACATAAAAGATATATCGCAATCCTGGGAGACGCAAGTTTGAAAGAAGCGTTTCAGAGTGAAGATGCCAGAAATCTCAGCGCAAACTATCCGAACACGGTTTTTCTTGAGAGCAGTGACGGGTACCTTACAACAATGCTTCAGGGATTTCGCTGGACAACTTCCAATACGCTGATGGATACGGAACGGGCATATCTTTATTATCCCATGGGCAACTGGGAGTATCTTACCAGAGGCGTTGTCGATTATGTCAGTGAAGTTCCAGAAGGATATAAAATCCGCCGTGTAACGGAAAATGAAGGAACGGAAGAATATCAGGCAGATCAGGTTCTGGAGAAATATACGGGAACGGATGCTGCGTTGACAGTTCCAATGGGAGTTACTAGGGTTGAGTTAAATGAGATGAACCAGTCTGTGACAACGTTTGAGATCTCTTAGGGAGTACAGGATATCAATATTCTTTCTGTTGAAAATAATCTTCCGAATCTTCAGGAATATAAAGTGGCAGAGGGCGATGAACTGCATGCGGATTTCAGCATTTCTGATGGAATTCTGTACAGCAGAGACGGAAAGACTTTGCTGTCGGTTCCGGCAGGCAGAAAAAATGTGGAGATTCCGTCAACGGTTACAACGCTGGGTGAGAACTGTCTCAGTGGATTGTCAGAGGATGCAGTTGTAACCTTTAAAAGTGAGAAACCTCCGGTTCTTAAAGGAAAAACCGGATTTAAAGGGACAATCCAGGTGCCGTCTTCCAGTTATAATACCATCTGCAAAAATTATATGTTCCGATTCGGAGATGAATGCAGTAACCTCGTATTTGCAACCGAGGACGGACAGAAGGATCTCTATGAATTCAGCAGCAACGAACAGGTTCTGTTTGAAAAAGGCAGCGATGGAATTCTCGCTGCTGTGCCACAGAATACCCGTGGCGTATATACAGTTCCGGAAACTGTGAAGACAATCGGAGAGGGAGCCTTTGTGGGATGCAGTTCTCTTACAGACCTTATCATTGGAGAAAATGTAAAAAAACTGGAAGATAACAGTCTGGTTCTTTCAGGCCAGGTAGATTCCGTTACGGTTAAGAACCCGGATCTGGTGATTTCCGGCCATATTTTCGGAACTCCGGAGACGGATAAGGTGAATCTGGATCTGAATATTTTTGTTCCGACTGAGTATTATGAAAAGATGCTGAAATTATGGAGCAGTATTCTGGAGCCGGTATATGGAGAGGGAACTGCAGAGAATTTACTTCAGACAGAAGAAGAGAATGGCTATCTCTATGAAGACGGAGCGAAATACCGGCAGATTACCACAGGTGGAAAAACAACATACCAGCTGCTTCGTGTTTACCAGTCCGACAAAACTGCCTTTCGGATTAAAGAGGGAACCACAGAGATCCGCGAAGGAGCATTTTCCGGATGTGAGGATCTTGAGATTCTTCTGGTGCCGGAAACTGTAAAAACAGCAGGAAAGAATTTCCTTTCTGACTGTAAAAGCCTGGAAATGGTTGCCTCTGAGAGCAGGACACTTTTTGCAGAGGAGACCTATGGTGCGGCGGCAGATGTGGAAATTCTGACAAAAGAAAAGGAATTTACAGATTTTGGCTGGGAAAACGGAATCCTGTATGGAAGTACTGCTGATGGATGGACGCTTCTCAATGTGCCTACGGATTATGCGGAAAATATAAAAATATGGAAAAAGACAACCGCTTTCTATAAAAATGCAATGAAAAACTGTAAACTTCCAAACGGATTTGTTCTGCAGGATGACCTTGCAATTCAGAAGATCGGAGATTCCTGTTTTGAAAACTGCGAGTCATCTATGTATGTCAACTTTACAGGATGTACGAATCTGACAGAAATCGGAGACAATGCATTTCGTAACTGTGTCAATATCCAGAAATTTATTTTTGAAGATTCTGTAAAGAAGATTGGAAAAGGTGCTTTTTATAACTGTACTATTATGGAGGAAATTACTGCACCAGGTGTTGTGGAGATTGGGGATGAAGCTTTTTATGGATGTGGAAGCCTGATGGAGACCGATATTTTCACATCTGTGGAAGTACTTGGAGACAGTGCTTTCTACGGCTGTACCAACCTTACAGAGGTGGTTCTTCCGGAGACACTGAGCAGCATGGGAGAAAGCTGTTTTGAAAACTGTACCATACTGAAGCGGGTGGTCATTGACGGAACTATCAACGGAATCAGCAGGTACTGCTTCTATGGATGCCGCACATTAAGTGAAGTTGTATTCCAGGATTCTCTGGCAAAAAGCAGCTCTATAAAAGGAATTGGTGTCCGTGCCTTTGGCAACTGTACCAGTCTTGAAAGACTGGATCTCAGCGCGCAGAGCGGACTGGAAGTGATGGGAGCAAGAACATTTGAAGGCTGTGTAAATCTGACAAATATCAAACTTCCTGAAAATCTGCAACAGATCCCGGATTACTGTTTTGAAGGCTGTGATGCTCTTTCTATTGTGCAGCTTGGTGGAGATGCAGTTGTAGAACTTGGTGACAGGGTCTTTGGTGAGAAAGATGAGTTGCCGCAGTTTCTCCATATCTGGGTGAAAAAAGAAATGCTTTCCCAGTATCAGGATGCATATCAGCCGGTTCTTGATCCGGTTTACGGGGAGGGAACAACAGAGACACTTCTTGGTGAGATCAATGAAAAACAGGAGTATATCAGAGGTATTCTTTTTGAAAATACAGAGGAAGGCCGTGTTCTGGTAAAAGCATCGGAAGAATTAAGCGGAGAGTATGTTCTTCCGGAAGATACCGTACGTGTTGCGGACGATGCATTTGCAGGCTGTGATAAGCTGACTGGTTTTGCCACTGCGGACGGAACTAATGTTGTACTGGGGAACCGCTGTTTTAAGGGATGTACCGGACTGCAGACCGTGAAACTGCTTGGAAATATTACCGAGTGGGGTGAAGAAACATTTATGGACTGTACGGGACTTGAAAAATTAAGTCTTGGAAACACCGGTGCAGAGATTCAGGGCATTGGTGTCCGGGCATTTAAGAACTGTACATCACTTGCCGCAAGTTCGCCGATAGAAATACGTGCGGCGATAGAGGTTTATGGTGACGAATGTTTTGCGGGATGTACCAATCTTGCAAGTATCGCGTACACAGAGGCGGCAAGAACTGCTATGAGAGTGATTGGAAACAGTGCTTTCCGTGACTGTGAGAAACTGACAGCCCTTCTGACCTCGAAACTGACAGGTCTCACTTATATTGGTGATTATGCGTTTGCTAACTGCGATACACTGAAACAACCGGCAGTTCCGGCAAATGTTACCTATGTGGGAGAAGGCTGTTTCATGGACTGTAATAATATTCTGTATGTAAGTTTTTACTGCGGACTGGAGGAATATCCGAAGGACTGCTTTAAGAACTGTTCCAAGCTGATCCGTACGGGCGGAACTGCCGCTGCGTTCAATGGCCTGAAACGAATCGGGGAAAGTGCTTATGAGGGATGTGCATCCCTTACCTCATCTACAAGCTGGAATCTTGGAAGATATGCCAACCTGGAAGAGATCGGGGACAGAGCTTTTTATGGTTGTGCTACAATGGCGGATACCATGCTGAATAAAGAAGAAACCGAAAATGTTATGATGTCAGGCACACTGAACCGGATTGGAGCTTCCGCATTTGCAGGATGTACGTCGTTCCATACGCTCTGGCTTCAGTCAATAACACTGCCTGCATTTGGTGCTTTTTCCACCGTGGATCTGGCAGAAGATTTCCTGATCCGAGTACCGGACAGCCAGGAGCAGGAGGATTATATTTATAAGGCATACCTGGAATGTCTGACGCAGCTTCTGGGAAAAGAGGAAGCTTACCGGATTCTGGATTCATTTTCCGACGGTGCAAAAGAACGACAGGCGGAAACAATTTCCGAGGATGGAAAAGCAGAAGATAATACAGGCATCGGGGAAATTTCAGAGATTTCGGAAATTCAGAGAGAAACCGATGGCCCAGGTGTGATTGAAGAAGTTACGGAAACTCCGCGGCCTTCCACAATACCGGAAGAAAATACTTCAGAGCGAGAAGAAACAGAAACGACTCCGGAACCGGAAGAACCGGAAACACCAGAAGAGTCGGAAACTCCTCAGCAGCCGGAAGATGAGGATTCAGCAACGGAGGATTCACAGCAGACTGCAGAAAATGTAGATGTCGCACAGAACGCAGAAAACGCAAAACAGGAAGAAGGAGCCAAGGAGAAGGAATCATGATTATAGAACAGTCAGAGCAGGTAATGAAAGAAATAAAAAAAGTATTTATCGGTAAGGATGAAATTGTGGAAAAAGTCCTGATGGCCATTTATGCGGGAGGACATGTCCTGCTGGAAGATGCACCTGGTGTTGGAAAAACAACACTTGCCCTTGCTTTTTCCAGGGCACTGGGACTTTCCTACAAACGTATTCAGTTTACACCAGATACCATGCCTTCGGATATTACCGGATTCAGTGTATACAACAAAAACACAGGAGAACTGGAATACAAACCGGGAGCTGCGGACTGTCATCTGCTTCTTGGAGATGAGATCAACCGTACTTCTCCGAAGACTCAGGCAGCTCTTCTGGAGGTTATGGAGGAGGGAAGTGTTACCGTTGACGGTGTGACACATGTACTTCCAAAACCGTTTATCTGTATTGCCACACAGAACCACTATGGAACTGCCGGAACACAAGCACTGCCGGAATCTCAGCTGGACCGTTTTATGGTGCGCTTAAGTATCGGTTATCCGGAAAGGGACAGTCAGGTACAGATCCTGAAAAGCAGAAAAGGAAGCGGAGACCTGGATCTTGTAAATGCGAGAATGAATCTGGATGATGTAAAGGAGATTCAAGGATATCTGTATTCCATCCGGATTGTAGATGAAATTCTGTATTATATTTCTGATCTTTGTTCCGCAACCAGAGAACATTCCATGGTAGAGCTGGGTGTCAGCCCACGAGGTGCGGCGGCGCTGGCGCAGTTTGCCCGTGCCCGTGCTGTGCTTAAAGAGAGAGACTATGTAGTGCCGGATGATGTGAGGGAAGTTTTTGAAGATGTCTGCGCCCACCGTCTGGTTATGAAACCACAGGCAAAGATTGAAGGTGTCACAGCACATGATGTACTGAGCCAGGTTATGAAAGATGTTCCAGGCCCTGCACTGGGAGGAAAACAGAGGTAATATGCGTAGATATCGAATCTGGTACGGGGCAGCAGTTCTGGCTGCCCTGCTAATTTATATTATTTCCAATCGAAGTGAAGCTCTGGCTGCTTTTCTGTGCCTGGTAATTGTACCGGTGGTTTCTTTGGGAATAGAGCTGGCCGGATTAAGAGGATTTGAGCTGAAATACTCGATAAAGCCATCCTGTCATGTAGGGCAGAAAATTCCGCTGGAAATCTGCATCAGGAAAAAAAATAAAGGGCCTCTTGGCCGAATTCAGCTGGAACTAGAGATGGAAAATACCATGTATGGGGAGACAAAAACAAAGACCATAATATTATGTGCTTCTGAACAGGAAGAATCCAGGTTTCAGTATCTGATCGAAATGGAAAACTGTGGCAGCGTCAGACTTACCGTTCTTTATGTGAAATGCTGTGATCTTCTAGGGCTCTTCTGCTGGACAAAGCCGGGCAGCGCACAGCAGGAAGTTCTGGTATATCCGGCTGAACTGCAGCTGAATACCCAGCTTCTAAGAAGACCGGAAACCATTATATCCGGAGAACTTTATGACCAGAACCGTAAAGGGCAGGATGTCAGCGAAGTATCCGGCCTCAGAGACTATGCAGAGGGAGATTCACTTGGAAGTATTCACTGGAAACTGTCCTCCAAACTGGATAATCTGGTAGTGAGGGAATTTGGTTATCCGTCAAATTATAATATTCTTATTCTGTATGACCTTAAGAGCAGTTCTGGTGAAGATGAAATTTCCAATCAACGCAATGATGCGGTTCTTGCTTTTACGTCTGCTTTGAGCCGCAGTATGGTAGAACGGAATCTGGAACATAATGTGGGCTGCGCTTCTGGAGGAGAAATACAGAATTTTCCGGTATATTCTCTGGCAACCTGTGATCAGATGGTACTGAATATTTTGTGCAGGCCGGTTCCAAAAGAAAATGGAGAAGATTCCATGTACCGTTTTCTGCAGGAAGATATCCGTCAGAAATATACCAAACTGATCTATATTACGCCGGATTATGAGGAAAGCTCCGCACGGCAGCTTTCCAGGGAACTGGATCTGACGATTATTCAGATAACACAGGGAAGCGGTAAAGAATATATGGCAACACACGGCTATTCGGTAATTCCTGTAGATGCAGATACTTATCAGAAAAAAGCACACAATATTGTGATATAACCGGGGAAGAGAATATGAGCATAAAGAAAAAAGAAATTTTTGTTCTTAATGAGAAAGAAGAAAAAAATAAAAATATAATGCTGTCAGAAACACTTCTGACCTTTTTCCTGTTTTCGGGAATGCTGCTTTTTCTGAAAGATTTCAGTTATTCTGTGTGGTGTCTGGCTGCTGCGTTTTCTGTCGGGATAATCGTGATAATCTTGCACTGGATAACCGGGAAATCAGAGGAAGCAGAAGGACGAATTAAAATGGTCCTGTATATATCGGGAATTGTCATTTTTGTTATAACGATTACAATGACAACGCAAGGATTTCTTTACATGGCCGACTGTTTTCTTGGAATGTGGAATGCAAGATTCCAAACAGAGGCAACCCTGTTTGCGGTAAGAAGCAGTGCAGGAGTGGGATCTGTTATTTTGTGGGGGCTTTTTTCCGAAGTTATTGTTTCGTTTATGCTTTCGCAGATAAAGAAAAATAATATTTATGGAATTCTGATACTCATGATTCCGGCTGCTGCTGCGGGGCTGATTCTTGGACAATCCGATATGTGGCTGGCAGTAATTCTGTCACTGGCCGGATTTTTCGGGATTTTTGTTGTATACAGCACAAAGAACCGTACTTTTGGAATGAGGGGAATATTTTCGCTTACAGTCATTGCCGTACTGGTAGGTGGAATCAGCCTGGCAGCTGGAGGATATAAGAAATCAGCGGAACTGGAACAGTGGAAAGAGAAAATGGCGGAGGATATTGAAAAAATCCGTTATGGAGAAGATACGCTTCCAAAGGGTGATTTAAGAAAAGCATCCGGACTTCTTGATGGGAAAGATGAAACCCTGAAAATCACCATGAATCAGCCTCAGCAGCTGTATCTAAGGGGCTTTGTGGGAGGTTCTTACGAGGGAACAAAATGGAGTGAGCTTCCATATTCCGCATATGAGGGAGATTATGAAGGAATGCTTCAGTGGCTGAAAAATAACAGCTTTTCTCCTTTGAGTCAGTTTGCTGCCTACGACAAGATCAATGCGGAAGTTTCCGGAAAGAATTCCGATTATATGCGTGTAACGGTAGAAAATACAGGTGCTTATCGAAAGTATGTATATCTTCCGGCAGTAGCAGATGCCTGGGAGAATGGTGTGGACCATAAAGACTGGAATGTAGAGTCCAAAAGCTTTTTCGGAGCAAACCGATATCAGTTTCAGGTACCGGAAGGCCAGGCGACTGCGGATGGCATGGTTCCTGGAAGCTGGCTGGGAAATCCGTCCGGAGACAGCCAGACAGAGTATGTGAATGCGGAATCGGTTTACCATTCTTTTGTAGTAGATTCCTATACGGAAATCCAGGATGATCTCAAATCCAGGATTATGGAGGAATTTTTCCAGGGCGATAAAACACCAGAAGAAATGGATTTTGATGAACTGACAACACAGATCCGACAGGGACTGCGAAATCATATCCGTTATACGGAAACACCGGAAGAACTGCCGGATGAAGATGTGGTGAGCTGGCTTCTGGATGGAGAAAAAGAGGGAAATGCGGTTGCTTTTGCTTCGGTTGCAGTTATGGCATATCGTGCGGCGGGATATCCTGCAAGATATACAGAAGGTTATCATCTGTCAGATATGGATGCCGGGGATGCTGCTGATGCAGGGGAAAAGGAGCTTACGCTTACAACGAAAAATGCACACGCCTGGGCAGAAGTCTATATTTCCGGTCTCGGCTGGATGCCGGTGGAGGTGGTACCGGGTATGTATACAGAAACTTACACCGATCAGCTGGTAGAAGGAAAACCTTCCTATCGTGTAAATGAGGTCCGGGATGACTCCGGAGCAGATACTGCAGACGAGGGAACGGAGGGTGGAACCGGAATAGAAGAGCAGAAGACGGTACGGAAATATGACTGGAAAACAGTTCTGGGAATTCTGGTTCTTATTTTGTATGCAATGTTTATTTTGTATCTTATTCTGGAACTTCAGCGGGCACTTCGAAAGAAAATCAGAAAAAATCAGAAAAAACAAAGCGCTGCCGAAGGATTTCTGGTAGAATGGTATGTGGCGGAAATGGAAAAAATATTTCTGATTGGCAGAGTGAAGGGGGATTTTTCAGACCCTACGGCTCTTTATGATAAAATAAAAGAAGGTTTTCCGGGAATCCGTCCGGAAGAATATTTCCGTGCATGTGAACTTATCCAGAAATATCGTTTTGGTGGAATTAAGCTGCAGGCACATGAACTGCGGGTGCTGAAAGGAATTACAGAGAAATTCGAGAAATGTCTGTACCAGAAGCAACATTTTCCAGGAAAACTTAAACTGCGATATATTTATGCACGGTAGATCTGATAAAGTATAAAGCAGGGGAAGAAAGGAAAGCTGGAATGATTAATGAAAGAATTGTAATCGAAGAAAAAACGAAAGACTATAATGAGGCCTGGATAGAGACTTATTTCTGGCAGGAATCCGAGGAACTTTATCCGGGACAGAAGCGCCCTGCCATCGTGATCTGCCCGGGCGGAGCCTATGGTATGACTTCAGACAGGGAAGCGGAAGCAATTGCTGTACGTTTTATGGGGATGGGATATCATGCGGTGGTACTTCGGTACAGCGTGGCACCGGCCAGATATCCGGTGGCTCTCCGGCAGCTGGCAAAAACCGTTGCACTTCTTCGAAAAAACAGTGAAATGTGGCATATTGAAAAAGATAAGATCATTGTGTCCGGCTTTTCCGCGGGAGGCCATCTGGCTGCTTCCCTGGGAGTGTTCTGGAATACAGAGGAACTTGCAGGGATCACGGGAATGGATAATCAGATGATCCGGCCGAATGGTATGATTTTGAATTATCCGGTAATTACTTCCGGGGAATTCGGCCATGAAGAAAGTTTTCGTAATCTTCTTGGAGACCGTTATGAGGAGCTGAAAGATCAGATGTCCCTGGAATTCCAGGTTACGGAAGATACACCAAAAACATTTATCTGGCATACCTTTGAGGATCAGACAGTGTTATTGGATAATACGCTTCTTTTTGTACGGGCGCTTTATAAAAAAGGGATTCCGGTGGAATATCATGTTTTTCCACAGGGACCTCACGGGCTTGGCCTGGCAAATGAGCTGACTGCCAACGAAAACGGCAGAGGAATTGTAAGAGCCTGTGAACCATGGAGTGCGCTTGCCGGAAAATGGCTGAACCGGGAATTTTCATGGTGGGGCGGCGCAAAGATCGACCGATAAGCTGAGGCTTGCGGCAGGCGGGAAGACCAGCCGAAGAGAGAAACGGAATGGAGATGAGAATGAACCGGGATGGACTATTTAACCCATAATGTATCAGTAAATCTAAAAAGAATCCGGAAATCCAAAGGCATGAGCCTGGATGTGGTATCTGAGCAGACTGGAGTCAGTAAAAGTATGCTTGCACAGATTGAAAAGGGAACGGCCAATCCTTCTCTTGGAGTTCTTGGAAAAATCACCAGCGGTCTTCGGATCCGTTTTCAGGAACTGATCCAGGCACCGCCGCTGGATTCCTGCCTGGTGCATGTGCAGGAGATGGTTCCAACTAAAGAGGTGGAAGGCCAGTATAAAGTCTGGACCTGTTTTCCATATGAAGATAATCAGCTGGTGGAGATCTACCGGATCGAGATTGAAGCCGGGCAATCTTATATCAGCGGCGGTCATGGAGAAAAAACACGGGAGTATATTTCTGTGCTGCAGGGAGAGATAACGGTGGAAGCAGAGGGCGTTTCACATCTGGTAACAGCGGAAGATGTACTTCGTTTTGAAACAGACCAGATTCATACATACCGAAATGATGGAAAAGGGAAAGCGGTTTTTTCTGTGACATTTCTGGATTATCATTGAATACAAAAATATCCTTTTTACCGGGGAACTGGTAGAGAGGATATTTTTTTATACATTTATGCAGATACAGATCGTCAATATCTGTCTTATTTGGAATAAACAGCATATAACACTTGACAACAGTTATATGCTGTTATATACTGTTTATCAACAGGAGGGAAACGATGAATATTATTATCAGTCATACATCTATGGAACCTATCTATGAACAGATTGTCAGGCAGATCCGCGCGAAGATCATAGACGGTTCGCTGAAAGAGAAAGAACCGCTTCCATCCGTCCGGACGCTGTCAAGAGAGCTTAGGATCAGTGCACTTACGGTAAAAAAAGCCTACGATTTTCTGGATGAGGAAGGGCTGATCGTTACGGTTCACGGAAAGGGCAGTTTTGTGGCGGAAGCCAACCGGAATCTGCTGCGGGAAGAGCGGCAGAAGGAAGTGGAAGCAGACCTGGAACGTGCGATCCGAAAGGGAAGGTCAGGAGGGCTCTCAGATGAGGAGCTCCGGGAAATGTTTGCCTGTATTCTGGAAGATCCGCAGGTCTGAAAGTGAAAAATGAGGATCTGAGATAAATGGGAGGATTGGATATGTTAGCAGAACTTACAGAAGTCAGAAAACAGTATGGGAATTTTCAGCTGAATTGTACCATGCAGCTGGAAGAAGGAAGGATCACAGGACTGATCGGCAAAAACGGTGCAGGAAAGAGTACCGCGTTTAAAGCGATTCTGGGGCTGATCCATGTGGATGATGGTACAGTCCGGGTTATGGGACAGGACAGTACCGGTCTTACACCTGCACAGAAAGAAGAAATCGGGGTCGTGCTTTCAGACAGTACTTTCAGCGGCTATCTGACTGTGCAACAGATTTCACACATCATGGAAAAAATGTACCACAGATTTGACAGGGCAGATTTTCTGGAGAAATGTCATCAGTTATCCATCCCATTGGACCGAAGTCTGAAGGAATTTTCCACAGGAATGCGGGCGAAGCTGAAAGTTCTTCTGGCACTGAGCCATGAGGCGAAGCTGCTGATTCTGGACGAGCCAACTGCTGGTCTTGATGTGGTGGCAAGGGATCAGATCCTGGATCTTCTCCGGGAATATATGGAGCAGGAAGGAAGAGGAATCCTGATCAGCTCTCATATTTCTTCGGATCTGGAGGGACTTTGCGACGATCTGTATATGATTCACGAGGGAAAAATTATTCTTCATGAGGATATGGATGTGCTTCTTGACCAGTACGGGATTTTGAAAGTGGAGGAAAAAGTCTTTGCGGATCTGGATAAAAGAGGGATTCTCCGGGTGGCGAAAGAATCCTGGGGATATAGCTGCCTGACCAATGAGAAGCAGTTTTATCTGGAAAATTATCCGGGACTTATTGTGGAGCGCGGATCAGTGGATGAGATCATCACCATGATCTCGAAAGGAGAGAAATTATGAGAGGCTTTTTACAGAAAGATATAGAACTTCTGAAACAGAACAGGTCTTTTCTCGGACTTGTAGCAGTAATGGTTATTTTTTTCGTCAGTGTAAAAAATGATGCGTTTATCATTATCTATCTTGGGATGATGGGAGGTTTTCTGTCCATATCAACGATTTCCTATGATGAAGCAGACCGTGGAATGGGATTTCTTATGACGCTTCCGGCTGCCAGAAAGACCTATGCCATAGAAAAATATATCCTGGGTTATGGTGTGAGTTTTTTGCTTCTTCTGACAGGCTTTGTGGTTTCTGTGACTGCAAACCATTTCCGGGGTGTCGCTGTGGACCAGGGGGAATGGATGCTTACCTGTGAGACGGGAATTCTGATTGTAGTTTTGTGCATGGTTTTGCTGATACCGGTTCAATTGAAGTTTGGTGCAGATAATGGTAGAATTGTGATGGCTGCTGTTGTTGGCGGAACTTTTGGCCTGATTTATCTGATAGCGAAAGTTATGCAGAGTTTTGGTGTGGATCCGGATCAGATGCTGCTTGAGGTGCAGAATCTGGGGATTGGCCTGATCAGTCTGATCATTCTGGTATTTCTTGGGCTTACTTCTTATATTTCCTGCCGGGTCAGCATCCATATCATGGAGAGAAAGGAATTCTGATAAATATGGATAAAAATCAGATTTTTATTACCAGTGGTACAGAATATAAAAAGATGACGAAGGAGCTTCTGGAAAAGGCAGATCTTCAGTCCAATATCGGGGACAGAAAGAAAAAGATCGGGATCAAGCCCAATCTGGTTTCTCCGTCAGAGGCTTCCTGGGGTGCAACTACGCATCCGGAGGTGGTCGCGGGAATTATTGAGTATCTGAAGGAGCATGGTTTCCGGGATCTGGTGATGCTGGAGGGTTCCTGGGTCGGGGATAAGACAAGAGAGGCTTATAAGACCTGTGGGTTTGACCGGCTTGAGAAAGAGTATCAGGTGCCGTTCTGGGATATGCAGAAGGATAAAGGGGTTCCTGTGGACTGTGGAGGCATGGAGCTGAATGTCTGTGAGCGGGTGAAGGAGCTTGATTTTCTGATCAATGTGCCGGTTCTGAAAGGCCATTGCCAGACGAAGATCACCTGTGCGCTTAAAAATATGAAAGGGCTGATCCCGAATAAGGAGAAGCGGCGGTTTCATTCTCTGGGGCTTCATAAGCCTATTGCCTATCTGAATATGGGGATAAAGCAGGATTTTATTGTTGTGGATAATATCTGTGGGGATCTGGATTTTGAGGATGGTGGGAATCCGGTTGTGATGAACCGTGTGATGGCTGCCTGCGACCCGGTTCTTGTGGATGCGTATGTGTGTCAGATGATGCATTATGAGGTAGCGGATGTTCCTTATGTGAAGCTGGCCGGTGAGCTTGGCGTGGGATGTCCGGATGTTTCGAAAGCGGATGTGCAGTTTCTGGCAGATCAGGCGGATCAGGCGATGCCGGTGTCCAGAAAGGTTGTGGAGCTTGCTGATGCGGTGGAGGAAGTGGAGTCCTGCAGTGCCTGCTACGGGTATCTGATTCCTGCGCTTGAGATGTTGAAGGAAGAGGGGCTTTTTGAGAAACTTGATGAGAAGATCTGCATCGGACAGGGGTATCGTGGTAAGACGGGAGTGCTTGGTGTGGGGCATTGTACCTGTAAGTTTCAGAATTTTGTGGAGGGATGTCCGCCGTTGGAGGGGGAGATTTATGAGTTTTTGAAAAGATATGTTAATGAACGGACGCCTGGGAAGTGACAGTCTTCCAGGCTGACGGTTCATCCGAGGGGCGGAAGCGGACGCTGGGCGTCCTGTCCTTATGTTTTGATGAGTTGAGCGTCTGCGGCTGGAGGTTTGTGGATGAGAAAGCAGCCCGCTGAAGGGCTGCTTTTTGTAGTTATTTGGTGTAGAGCTGCATAGCGAATGCGGATTGTAAATATTGGTCTGACTAAACAGGATATAAGCAGAATCCGCAAGAAATCGGCACAACCTATCGCCATAAACAAACGCAGAATCCATCGCCCAGTCAATAACGTAACACAACCACAACATACGTCTTTTGGCGTGGCCAGAGGGAAGGGGTGCAGGGGAGGGGAAACGGCCTTTCGCAACTACGAGTGCTTCCCCTCCCCTTCGGTTTTCCTCACGTTTCCAAAACGTAAAAAACATTTTTCAAAAAAGAATCCTAAAGACATCTCTTTACAATTTCTACAATCTGCTCCATAGAAAACCGGCTGCTGTCAATACAGAGATCATACTGTGTCATATCCAGCCATTTACTATCTGTAAAGTATTCATAATAAGCTTTTCTCTCTTTATCCATTTTCTTGACAAGTTTCCATGCGCTGGCTTCTTCTCTGCCGGTGCGGCGGATCACATTCTGTACTCTTTCCTCAAACGGTGCATGGATAAAAATCTTAAGTGATTTATCCTTCAGGATATTGGTTGCACATCGTCCGACGATTACGCAGTCTTCTTTCTGCGGAAGGGAAAGTATGATCTTCCGCTGGAGGTCATAGAGCACATCGTTCATTGGTACAAAGGAAAAATTATCGGTGAACTGCAGCTCACTGTCAACGGGGAATACCCACTGGCTGGCTTTTTTTTCGTCTACTTTTGCCAGGGTGTCGAAAGGGATATTGTTTTTCTTGGCGGCCATGTCGATCAGTTCCTTATCATAAAAACCGATGTCCAGGTTTTCTGCCAGAGTCTTGCCAATGAGGCGTCCGTTGCTTCCAAACATACGATTGATGGTGATAATACGTTTTGCCATAATGATACCTCCTTTATCTCGGGCCGGAAGCAGGAAGGTCTGTTTTCCGGTGTTTTTTCTTAGTTCTTTTATAACATATTTCCGTAAAAAATACCAGAAAATAATGAAAATTATTTAAAATAATATTTAAAATACACAAAATAATATAAAAACAGACAGAAAATTACATTCAATTAACTGTATTTGCGTACGAAAAATACTCTACCTTTTTCACCGGGTTTTCACAGATCACACAAAATCTTTACACATTTTTCCTTTAAGATGTTCTTAAAACAGAGAGGACATATTGGAGGTTAAAGGAATGAAACGACGGCGAAAAAAGCTTATGGTGATCATCCCGGTGGCAGTTGTCTGCGTGGCAGGCGCGGGAACTGTGGGATATTTTAAAGTGGCACATACGAAGCCGGTACAGAATGTAACAGTACAGGCGCAGTCCGCAGAGGCAAAGAAAGGAAATCTTTCCAAGACGATCGTGGGTACCGGTAATCTGGAGCTTGCTGAGGCAGAGGATCAGGATGCACCTTCCGGTCTTGAGATCAGTGAGGTGATGGTAGAGAGCGGAGATGAGGTAAAAGAGGGTGATGTTCTTGCCGTTGTGGATGAGAGCTCGATCCTGGAAGCAATGGAGCAGGTGCAGGAGGAGATTTCCCAGTTGGATGAGAGCATCCAGGAATACCAGGACAGTGATGAGGAGAATGTGATCGAATCTTCCGTCAGTGGCCGTGTAAAGAAGATCAATGTATCCGCCGGTTCTGATGTTTCGGACACCATGGTCAGTGATGGTGCGTTGATGGTGCTTTCTCTGGACGGAAAAATGGCAGTTTCTCTCAGCGGAGTATCCGGGGTATCTGTAGGAGATTCTGTAACAGTAACATTGTCTTCCGGTACACAGGTGACTGGAACTGTGGATTCTGTCAGTGGAAAAGACTGCGTGGTTACTCTTACAGATAACGGAACAACATATGGTGATACGGTTACTGTTACAGACAGCAGTGGACAGGAGCTTGGAAGCGGGGAGCTTACGATCCACGAACCACTGGAGATCACAGGGACTTCCGGTACCGTTTCCGCAGTAAATGTTTCAGAGAATGCAAGTGTTTCCGAGGGAACAACCCTGCTGACTCTGGAAGGAAGGGCCAATGAGACACAATATCAGGAACTTCTTGCAAAACGGGAGGCAAGGACAGCAACCCTGAAAAAACTGATCCAGCTGAAAGCAGATCCGGAGATCAAAGCGGAAATTTCCGGAACAGTTCAGAGTGTGAATGTTTCCGCAGGAAGCAGTACAACAACGGATAGCAGCAGTGGAAGTTCTTCCGGCAGTTCCGGAAGTGGAAAGACAGTTTCGCAGATGTCGTATGTAGTATCTGGAAGTGTAAGTGTGGTTCGATGCAGTGATACAGGGGCAGCTGTTTCTTCAGACAGTGTGACAGATATATCTGAGAGTGATATGAACAGCCAGGAAGCCGGAGAAACAGATACAGAACAACAGACAGAGATTGTTGCGCTGGCGTCATCCGATGCATACTTTTCTTCAGATGTTGACGGAGAAGAGGATTCTTCCGGCGAAGATACAGCTGAAACATCCACAACTTTGCAGTTTGCTATTGCCACAGAAGGCACCAGCACAGCATCCTCTCTTGTAATCGCGGCTCCGGTGACCGGGCAGATGCCTGTTACGTCAGTAAGTGCGACAGATGGAAGTTATACAGGTACGGTGGCATGGAATCCGGGAGACGGCAGTTTCCAGGAAAAAACAGTGTATCAGGCAGTAGTTACTCTTACTGCAGGGGATGGCTATGTTTTCCAGGCTGGAAGTGTTTCCGGAATTACTTTGGGAACCGTTTCTGGCATCTGTGTTTCCCAGGATGGAAAAAGTATGTCTTTCCAGATTACATTTCCGGAGACTGCGGCAGAGACAGAGGATATAAAAAAAGATGATTCCGGTGACGGAAAGACTTCGGATTCCACAGATAACGGAAAGAACGCCGATGATAACAAAGATAATGACGCAGATCAGATCACGGATAGAGCAGCGGGTCAGACAGGGAATAATTCCGGCCAGAATGGCACAGGTTCCACTTCTTCCAATGGAAAGGATTCCTCAGATAATGGAACAAACAGTACCAGCGAAATGAATGGAAATTCCACACAGAGCGGAAACGATCAGTCAGGAAACGGTGCCGGTACATCCGCGAACAATATTTCGGGATCTTCTTCCGGTGCATCTCAGACGGAAGATACCCAGGAGACAGATTCTTCCGCATCCACATCCGGTACAGAACTTTCCACATCGGAATACAGCACAGATGTTGCGCTTTTTACCATTTCGCCAGATGACACCATGACTCTGGAAGTCAGCGTGGATGAACTGGATATCAATTCTGTGGAGATTGGACAGGAAGCAGCAGTTACCTTTGATGCTATTGAAGACAAGGAATTTACCGGTGAAGTTACAGAGATAGGAAATACTGCATCGGTCAATGGCGGCGTGGCAAAATATACGGTATCTGTTTCTGTACCAAAAGATGAAGAGATGAAGCAGGGAATGAATGCTTCGGCGACAATTACCATTGAAAACCGTGAAAATGTAATTACGATTCCGGTTAATGCATTGCAGGAAAAAGGGGATAAGGTTTTTGTCTACACAGAGAAAGATGAAGATGGAAATCTTTCCGGCGAGACAGAAGTAACTACAGGACTTTCCGATGGAACTACCGTGGAGATCACAGAAGGACTTTCTGAAGGGGATACCGTATATTATAACAAATCAGGAAACACGGACAGTGGAAATGGCAATGACTCCGGTATGCCTGACGGTATGGGCGATTTTGGTGATATGAGTGGTGGCCCTGGTGGAAATTCCGATTTCGGAAACAGCGGAGGCCCTGGAGGAAACGGCGGAGGTCCGGGGGGAAGCGGAAATTCCGGCGGTAACGGTGGTGGTACGCCTCCGAATATGTAAGGCGGTGAAACAATGGACGGAATGATAACATTAAAAGATGTGTGTAAAACTTACTGCATCGGAGGAGATACGGTCCATGCTCTGGATCACGCCAATATGGTGATCCGGGAAGGAGAATTTGTCAGCATCATCGGACCTTCCGGAAGTGGAAAATCCACGATGATGAATATTATCGGCTGTCTGGATACCGCAGATGAAGGGACTTATATCCTGGATGGGATCTCCATTGAAGATTATACAGAGCGGGAGCTGGCAAAAATCCGGAATCATAAGATCGGATTTATTTTTCAGAGTTTCAATCTGCTTCCAAAACTGACAGCAGAGGAGAATGTGGAACTGCCGCTGATCTATCAGAAAATTCCCAAGAGTGAGCGAAAACGGCGTGTGAAAGAAGCTCTGGAAAAAGTAGAACTTTCTCACAGAATGGGACATCGGCCTACCGAGCTTTCCGGCGGCCAGCAGCAGAGGGTGGCTATTGCAAGAGCACTTGTGACCAGGCCCTCTCTGTTCCTGGCAGATGAGCCCACTGGAAATCTGGATTCTTCTACAGGGGAAGAGATCATGAAGCTGTTTCACGAACTTCATGCTAATGGAAATACCATTGTACTGATCACCCATGACAATGGAGTGGCAGATGAGGCAGAGCGGAAAATTTTTATCCGCGATGGAAAAGTCAGCGAGGTGAGCCTATGATCTTTCAGAGTATGAAAATGGCGTGGCACGCAGTGGTGTCTAACAAACTGCGTTCTTTTCTCACCATGCTGGGTATCATCATCGGTGTGGTGGCATTGATCGTGCTGGTATCCATTGCCAATGGAGCGACCTCTTCTGTGACGGATCAGATCTCCAGCATGGGTTCCAGCTATCTGACGGTGACCATTACCGATGATAAGGAAAATCCGCTGCGTCTTAAGGAACTGTCGGATTTTTGTGAACCGGAGGAAGTGGACGAAGTGGCGCCGGTTTCCTGGACCAGCGTTACCGCAAAAACAAGCTATTCCAACGGAACCATGACACTGACCGGCATAACAGGAAGTTATGCGGATATCCAGGGACTGGAACTTTTCAGCGGACGTTTTCTCAAACAGACAGATATTGATAACAATTCTTATGTAGTTGTGATCACAAAAGACACGGCAACGGAACTTCTTGGCCGTGCAGATGCCGTAGGGGAAAGCATCAAATTAAACGGAAAAAGCTTTCTGGTCGTAGGCGTGCTCTCTGACAGCAGTTCGCTGACCCAGGGATCAGCAGTGACCGGCTCTTCGGATTCGGATGACTCGGACAGTTCCTCTTCTTCGGTACAGTTGGAGGGCTATATCCCGTTTTCTACCATGACCAGACTTGCGGATAATGTATTGGATGTGACCATGTTTTACGCATCCGGAGCAGATGAGGATAGCCTGGAGCCGGCAGAAAATGCGCTTACAGAGCTCCTTATGGAACGTTTTGGACAGGACGAAGACGCTTTTTCCATTGTGGATCAGTCAGAGATCATGGAAGCCATGTCCGGTGTTACCAACACCATGTCTCTGATGATCGGAGGGATCGCAGCCATATCGCTGCTGGTCGGAGGGATCGGGATCATGAATATCATGCTGGTATCTGTGACAGAGAGAACAAGAGAGATCGGTATCCGAAAAGCGATCGGCGCAGGAAGAGGAACTATTATGCTGCAGTTTCTCATTGAAGCATTGCTGATAAGTCTGATGGGATGCCTTGCGGGAATCGGTCTTTCCTGGCTGATCCTGAAAGCGGTAGCTGTGCTTATGGATGATTCTATGAGCTTTACCATGGATATGAAGGTGGTCTGGCTGTCGGTGGCATTTTCTGTTCTGATCGGTGTGCTTTTTGGTCTGTATCCGGCTAACAAGGCAGCATCCAGGAAGCCTATTGATGCGCTTCGGTATTCCGGTTAAAAAGAAATTATAATAACGTGATTTGTGAGATGGATTTTTCCGTCAGAACAAATCGCGTTTTTTTTATCTGGAAATCCGCACATTGATAAGGTATAATCTATAACAGTTAGAGGAATATCTCTGCCGGGAGGACGGAACTGCCGGCAGGGAACTGCCGAGAAAGGGATGACAGTAAATTTGAACATCGTGGAGAAATGTGTTTCATGCCTGGATGTAAAAGAATCCTATGATCTGGCCAAGCGCATGGAACAGGAAAAAACAAATCCGGTTCTGGGATACCGCACCGCAGGTTCCCTGGCAGAACGGAAAACCGGAGATATGCTTTTAAAAGAAATGAAAGAAGCAGGCCTCACCGAGGTAGAGAAAGACAAGATCCGTGTGGATGCATGGGAATTTAAAAAAGCGGTGATGCGCTACCGTGACCAGGAGGGAACCGTGCATGAGATCCAGCTTGGTGCATACCAGACGGATTTTAAGACCGATGGCTTTCAGAAATTTGACCTTGTATATCTTGGAAAAGGTACTGCTGACGAATATAAAAATATCGATGTAAAAGGAAAGCTGGTTCTTATCGAGATCAACCAGAGAGAAGAGTGGTGGATCAATTATCCGGTGTATCAGGCTCACTTAAAAGGCGCGGCAGCTCTCATTGCCGTACAGAGCAGAGGGTACGCACAGATCGACGATACGGCTTTGAATGCACAGGACATTGCAGGACCTTCCAGTGCTCCGGCTTTTTCCATGTCCAGAGCAGATTTTCTTAAGATCCGCCGTCTGATGGAAGAAAAAAATGAGGACGGAAAGAAGATTCCGGAGATTTCCGTGGAATTTGACGCGGACACAGAGGTGATTAAAGACCAGTATACCTATAATATTGTAGGAAAAATCCCGGGAACCAGTTCCGATTCCATGATCCTTTTAAGTGCCCATTATGATTCCTATTTTGAAGGATTTCAGGACGATAATGCGGCCGTAGCAATGATCATCAGAATTGTCCGGGCACTGATCCGCGGTGGATACAGACCTCGCCATACCATTGTAGTATGTGCGCTTGCAGCAGAAGAATGGGGGATTTCTGACACGAAATATGACTGGTCCACAGGCGCTTATCGTCAGGTGTTTGAGGCAAGACCGGAGTGGCCGGGACACGTGATCGCAGATCTGAATTTCGAGCTTCCGGCTCACGCACACAGTACCAGAGACGCAATACGATGTACCTATGAATATGCGGATTTTGTGCGCAGCTTCGTGGATACTGTGCAGATGCCGGAGGGGATTTATCCGGAGGGTATGACTACACTGTATCCCATTGAGACCTGGTCGGATGATTTTACCATGGCGATTTCCGGGATCCCGTCCATGGTCAATGATTTCAGCGGTGGTCCGTTTATGGAAAATTATTATCATTCCCAGTATGATAACCAGGATGTTTATGAGGAAGAAGTATATAAATTCCACCACGAATTTTATCTGAGGCTCCTTCTTGCTATTGACAGTCTTGCACTGCCGCCGATGGATTTCGGACGGGCACTGGCCGGTAGTATTGAGAGCTTGGATCTGGATCTGTGTATGCAGACCGGCGCCAACGGTGTTCTCCTTCTGGAAAAAACAGAAGAAGCGAAAAAAGCAGCTGCCATTCTTTCAGAGCAGGTGCGCCGCTTCAACAGCATTCCGGAAGAAAAACGTGACTGGAAAAAAGCCGATGCCATCACCGAAAAGCTTCTCGGTGTATTTCGGAAATCCCAGGATTATCTGGTGCGTCTGGACTGGGATGACAATGTGATCTTTCCCCAGCAGGCCGTACAGAACAATCTTTATGCACTGAAAGAAGCCATGGAATATCTGGAAAAAGGAGAGATTGCGCCTGCGCTGGAATCCTTTTACAGTATTGATAATAATTGTTATGCATTTCAGTTTGAACGGGAAGTTTTTTATCATTTTACAGAATATATCATGAAACAGTCTCCGGACCGTCTGATGTGGGGAAAAGGCAGGATCATCCATCATGAGAACCTTTATGATCTGGTGGAAAGCCTGAAGGAAAAGAAACCGGGTGACAGTCTGGAGGCAGAAAAACAGAGCCTGAAAGAAGCCTGGGATAGGCAGAAACATTGCTATGTGGATGATGTTGAATATCTGATCCGCGCAGCGGAAAAACTTACAAACCTGATCTGCGAGGTCAGCGATATGTTTGAAAAAGGAACAGAATAAAACCATACCTGGAGGAAAGAATGGAAAGCCATAATTTATACCGAGTGAAAGAAGAAGATCTGGACAGGTTGATCCGGATATTGACCGTATGTTTTTCGGAGGATCCTCTGTATCATGCACTGATCCCGGACAGGGATACCAGAGAACGTCTGATGCCGGAGCTTTTTACCTGTGATCTTACGGAGTTTTTTGAGACCTGTGAGATCTATGCAGACAGCAGTGAGCTGAACAGCATCCTGGTAGTATCCGACGGAACGGAGCATGAAGCAGCCTTACATAATCTGATGGTGGATTTTTTTGCCCTTCTGAAAACAGATGGCTATCTGATCAAAGAGGATCCAAGTCTTGCGACCCTGCGGAAATTCATCCAGGGAAAAGATTATCTGAATTCCAGCTGGACTTCCCAGCTTCATACAGCAGAAAGACTTCATGTGATCTATCTGGCTGTGGCGCCGAAGATGCAGCATCATGGTCTTGCTGAGAAGCTGATGGATGAGGTGATCGATTATGCGGACAGGCATAAGCTGATGATCTCTCTGGAAACCCATAATCCGGCAAATGTTTCCATGTATGAGAAATTCGGATTTAAATTATACGGCATTGTACAGAAAAAAGGATTTGATCTGAAGCAGTACTGCATGATCAAACAGGCATAGGAGGAATTACGATGGAACGAAAATGGTGGCATGACAAGGTGGTATATCAGATATACCCCAAGAGCTTTTATGATTCCAACGGAGATGGGATCGGGGATATCCCGGGAATCATCAGCAAGCTTGATTATCTGAAGGAACTGGGAGCAGATATCCTCTGGCTTTCCCCGATCTATAAATCTCCTCTTGCAGACCAGGGATATGACATTGCAGATTATTATGCGATCGATCCGCGGTTTGGGACCATGGAGGATATGGACCGGCTGATCGCAGAAGCGAAAAAAAGAGAGATGTACATCCTTATGGATCTGGTGGTAAATCACTGCTCCGATGAGCATGAGTGGTTTCAGCAGGCCATTAAGGATCCGGACGGAAAGTATGGAAATTTCTTTTATATCCGGGACAAAAAGGATGACAAGGCTCCCTGCAACTGGAGGAGCTATTTCGGTGGTCCGGTATGGGAAGAACTTCCGGGACATCCGGATAAACAGTATCTCCATGTATTCCACAAGAAGCAGCCGGATCTCAACTGGGAGAATCCGGAGGTAAGAGAGGAAGTCTACAAAAACATCCGTTGGTGGATGGAAAAGGGGCTTGGAGGATTCCGTATTGATGCTATTATCAATATCAAGAAGAAGCTTCCGTTTTCCGATTATCCTGCCGATCGTGCAGACGGGCTTTGCAGTATCGAAAGGATGCTGGAGGAGGCAGAAGGGATCGGAGAATTCCTGGGAGAGATGGCAGAAAAATGCTTTCATCCCTATGATGCTTTTACTGTAGGAGAGGTCTTCAATGAAAAGGAAGATGAGATCAAAGACTTCATCGGAGAAAACGGATACTTTTCGTCTATGTTTGATTTTGAGGAAACCTGTTACGGAAAGAGCGAGGATGGCTGGTATGCATCCAAACCGTACCTGACCCCGGAAGAGTACAAGAAGTGTATTTTCCATACTCAGAAAAAGATCGGGGATACCGGTATGATCTCCAACATTATTGAGAATCATGATGAGCCAAGAGGTGTCTGTCACTATATTTCTCCGGAAGACCGCTGTCCGGATTCCAGGAAGCTCCTGGCAGGTGTTTATTTCCTGCTGAAGGGAATTCCGTTTATTTATCAGGGGCAGGAAATAGGTATGGAGAATATGGAGTTTACTTCTATGGACCAGATCGATGACATCAGTACCATCGATGAATACCAGGTAGCGCTCCGTGCCGGATGCAGTGAAAAAGAAGCGCTTGATGCTGCTTCCGCATTTTCCAGAGACAATGCCAGAACTCCGGTACAGTGGAGCGCAGAGAAAAATGCGGGATTTACAGAAGGAGAGCCGTGGCTTGGTGTCAATCCCAATTATAAGGAAATCAATGTAGAGACCCAGTTAACGGACAGTGACTCCCTCCTTTCTTTCTACAAAAAGCTGACTGCACTGAGAAAAGCTCCGGAATATAAAGAAACCCTTGTATACGGAACCTTCACTCCATATCAGGAAGAACGGAAGAATCTGATCGCCTATACAAGAAACGGTGAGAAGGATCTGCTGATCCTGGGAAATATGCAGGCACAGTCTCAGAAGGTATCTCTTCCCGGAGAAATGAAGAAGGTGCTTCTGAATAATCAGGAAACAGCGGAGATCACAGGAAAAGAGATCATTTTGAAACCGTATCAGTTTATCGTTCTGGAGATCGCTGACTGATACGGCGTCAGAACAGCAGCAGAGAAAAAACAATAGCTATTTAGCTGACGGTCTGTTAAAATAAATGTCTGGCTGAAAAAACAGCCGCGATGAAAGAGAATGAGAATTCAGAAGGGAATAAAGTATGCTGAAGATAAAGAATTACGTAAAGGCAGAAAGCCTTGAACAGGCATATGAACTGAACCAGAAAAGAACAGCCTGTGTGCTGGGCGGTATGGTCTGGCTGAAAATGGGAAACCGGAACATCATGACAGCCATTGACCTGTCAGGTCTTGGGCTGGATACTATTACAGAAACGGAAGACGCATTTGTGATCGGCTGCATGACACCACTTCATGCGCTGGAAACCCATAAAAAGCTGAATGCCTATACAAACGGTGCTATCCGGGAAAGTGTACGGCACATTGTGGGTGTGCAGTTTCGAAACTGTGCCACAGTGGGCGGAAGTATTTTTGGAAGATTCGGATTTTCCGATGTACTGACCATGTTTCTGGCACTGGATACCTGTGTGGAGCTGTACAATGGCGGAACCATTCCGCTTGCACAGTTTGCATCCATGGAAAAGGATAACGATATCCTGGTAAATATCATTGTAAAAAAACAGCCGCTGAACAGTGTGTACTTAAGTCAGCGGAACAATTCCACAGATTTTCCTGTGCTCACCTGTGCGGCCGCTCTTATTGATGGAAAAGCAAGAACCGTTATCGGCGCCAGACCCGGAAAAGCAATGATCGTGGAAGATGAAGAGGGAATCTTAAAAGATTTTACACAGATGAATGCGCAGCAGAAAAAGGATGCAGCAGCATCTTTTGCCGCATATGCAGCGGAACATGTTCCTACAGACAAGAACATGCGTGCTTCAAAAGAATACAGGAGCCTTCTTGTGAAAGTCCTTACAAGAAGAGCCTGGGAAGAGATCGGAGGGAGAGCAGAATGAATATCACTTTCTGGCTGAATGGTGTAAAACGGCAGGCAGAGGTACGTCCGGATGAACTGCTTCTGGATTTCCTGCGGAAAAACAGCTGTTACAGCGTAAAACGTGGCTGTGAGACTGCAAACTGTGGTCTCTGTACTGTGCTGATGGATGAACGTCCGGTACTGTCCTGCTCCATGCTGGCTGCCCGTGCAGATGGGAAACGGATCGTGACTCTGGAGGGAATGCAGGAGGAAGCAAAGGAATTCGGAGCTTTCATGGCCAATGAAGGAGCAGAGCAGTGCGGTTTCTGCAACCCGGGATTTATCATGAATGTGTTTGCCATGTTAAAGGAACTGGATGATCCTACAGAAGAGGATATCCTGGAGTATCTTTCCGGAAATCTGTGCCGTTGTTCGGGATTTGTGGGACAGACCAGAAGTATCCTGAAATTTCTCGACTATAAAAAAGGACAGGAGGAAGGAAAATGAAATACGTAAACAAGCCGGTACCAAAAACAGATGCCATGTCGCTGGTAACCGGAAAACCGGTCTATACCGATGATCTTGCACCTTCTGACTGCCTGATCGTCAAGATCTTAAGAAGCCCTCATGCCAATGCCTGGGTGGAAGAGATCAAAACAGATGCTGCAAAGAAGATCGAGGGGATCGCCTGTGTTCTGACCTATGAGGATGTTTCTCACAAAAGATTTACGCTGGCCGGGCAGACAGCACCGGAGATCAGTCCATGGGATCGTTATATCATAGATAAGCATGTGCGTTTTGTAGGTGATCCGGTTGCCATCGTAGCCGGCGAGACAGAAGAGGCAGTAGATAAAGCCCTGAAGCGCATTAAAGTAAAATATCGTGTGGAGGAAGCAGTTCTGGATATCCATACAGCCAAGGATAATCCGATCCTGGTGCACCCGGAGGATGACTGGTATATGCCGATCCCGGCCGGTGGAGATAATAAACGGAATCTCTGTTCCTCCAATGTAGAAGAAGTGGGTGATGTGGATGCCATGCTGGAAAAATGTGCGTATACAGTAGATCAGGTTTACCACACAAAGGCAAACCAGCAGACCATGATGGAGACCTTCCGTACCTACTGCTATATGGATCATTTTCAGAGACTGACGGTGGTTTCTTCCACCCAGATCCCGTTCCACATCCGAAGGATCGTAGGAAATGCACTGAATATTCCGTCTTCCAAAGTTCGTGTGATTAAGCCACGTATCGGAGGCGGCTTTGGTGCAAAACAGTCTTCTGTCAGCGAAGTTTTTCCGGCACTGGTAACCTGGGTTACCGGACGTCCGTCCAAGATCGTTTTTTCCAGAAAGGAATCCATGATCGCATCTTCTCCGCGTCATGAAATGGAAGTCCATATCCGTATGGGTGCGGACGAAAACGGTATTGTAAAGGCAATCGATCTTTATACCCTTTCCAACACCGGTGCCTATGGAGAGCATGGGCCTACAACCGTAGGACTTTCCGGACATAAATCCATTGCATTATACCGCCATACAGAAGCCTACCGTTTTGCCTATGATGTGGTCTATACCAATATGCAGGCAGCAGGCGCTTATCGTGGCTATGGTGCCACACAGGGTATTTTTGCTGTGGAGTCCGCAGCAGATGAGCTGGCTCATAAGATGGGTATGGATCCGGTAAAATTCCGTGAGCTGAACATGCCAATGGAGGGAGAGGCACTTCCGGGATATCCGGATGTACCGATCAACGGCAGCTGTACCATGGATAAATGTCTTGCCCGTGCAAAGGAAATGATCGGATGGGATGAGAAATATCCGTTCCGTGATATGGGTAACGGCAAAGTACGGGGTGTCGGCATCGCCATGGCCATGCAGGGCTCATCTATTGCAGGGATCGATGTCGGCGGAGCAGACATTAAATTAAATGAGGATGGTTCCTATACCCTGGCACTTGGCTGTTCTGATATGGGAACCGGCTGTGATACCATTCTTGCCCAGATGGCAGCAGACTGTCTGGATACAGATATGAAAAATATCGTGGTATTCAGTGTGGATACAGATATTTCTCCTTATGATTCCGGTTCTTATGCATCTTCTACAACCTACGCTACCGGAAATGCCGTGATCCAGGCATGCGGAGAACTCAGAAAGAGAATCCACGCTTTTGGCGCACAGATGCTTGGGGTATCTGCAGAGGATTCTGATTTTGACGGAGAAAAAGTCCGCACAGAAGACGGAAAAGAGGTAACGCTGCAGCAGATCGCAGGAAAAGCAACCTGTGGAGTCTGCAGTGAGCTTCAGGTTGTAAAAGAATATTCTTCTCCGATCTCTCCGCCACCGTTTATGGTAGGTGCAGCTGAAGTGGAGATCGATAAGGAAACCGGACAGATCGATGTCGTTGATTATGTGGGCGTGATCGACTGTGGAACCCCGATCAATCCAAATCTTGCCAGAGTGCAGGCAGAAGGCGGTATCGGTCAGGGTATCGGAATGGTTCTGTATGAGGATATCCAGTATACAGATAAGGGAAAGATCCGTAACAATTCCTTTATGCAGTATAAGATCCCCAACCGTATGGATATTCCGAAGGTACGGATCGAGTTTGAAAGCAGCTACGAGAAGACAGGTCCTTTCGGTGCAAAATCCATTGGTGAGCTTGTGATCGATACACCTTGTCCGGCCATTGCCAATGCGGTTTATAATGCAACAGGTGTACGTGTCAGAGAGCTCCCGATCACTCCGGAAAAAGTTGCGATGGGAATTCTTGAGCAGGAAGCCGGAGAGAAGAAATGAATATGGTGATCAAATGTCTGCTGGCAGCTTTATGGCTGCTGGCAGTTCCGTGGGCGGCCGGAGGGGTAGTCCTCTGTAAAAGTAAAAAAAGTTCGATGGGAATGAACCTTCTTGCAGGATATCTTATGATGTTTTCCTTTGCAGAGATTTTGGCGCTGGCGGCAATCTGGGCTAAACTGCCATTGCATGTCCTGAAATACAGTCTTGCCGCTGTAATGGCATCAGCTGCTGTTTTGGGGATTGTCCTGGCACTGGTAAAACGGAATGGTTTTACGGGAAATGGTGAGAAGACGGGCAAAATGTCTTTTTATTTTGTTGTAGCTGCAATATTGATCTTACTCCAGCTTGTGGCTGCTTCATTTTTGGCTCATATGGATGCGGATGACGCTTTTTATGTGGCAACAGCTACAACATCTGTCCATACGGATACCGTTTTTTCCATTAATCCGTATACCGGATATTCCTATACACGATTACCAAGCAGGTATGTTCTGTCGCCGTTTCCGATATTTCTTGCAGTGATCAGTTCTCTTGTAGGACTTCATCCGGCAATTGTGGCGCATGTGATATTTCCTGTAGTCTTTATTTTTATGGCATATCTGGTTCTGTATCAGTATGCGAAACGGTGGTTTCCGGAGGATGAACATGCGAGGGGGATCTTTATGATCTTTTGTGCGGTACTGATCTGGTTTTCGGCATATTCCGTTTATAATTCTGAGAATTTTCAGATGATCCGTATCTGGCAGGGAAAAGCATGCCTGGCATCGGTTTTTCTACCTCTGCTTCTATATCTTGGCATAGGTATCATTCTGGAAAAAGAACAGGAATATTCATGGCTGCTGCTTTTACTGGCAGATATTTCTTGCTGCCTCCTTTCTTCCATGGGAATTATTCTGGCCTGTATGATGCTGGTGATCCTTCTGATCATGGGACTGGTACGGTTTCACAGTCTGCAGAAAGCAGCATGTACGGCTTTGTGCTGTCTGCCGTCGCTGCTTCTTGGACTTGTGTATATTATGATCCGATAGGAGAAAATAATGAAAGAAATAATTGCATGGACAGTTAATGTGTGGAGGATGTACTGGGGAAATGGCTGGATACCGTATCTTCTGGCTCTTGGCGGAGCATGTGCACTGATTTTTGGGAAAAAGAAAAAAAACAGTCTCAGTCTGGTTTTATATTCCGTTTTTCTTCTGGTATTGTTTTTCTGTCCGTTTTCCGGACGGGTGATTATGAAATGTATAGGAAAAATCGTGTACTGGCGTGTTTTGTGGCTTTTACCTACGGTTCCGCTGATCGCAGGCGGTTTTACAGAGCTTGTCCGAAGAAGTCGCAACCGGATCGTGCAGGTGATCCTGGTGCTGGTTTTGACAGGAGTTATTGCTGCTTCTGGGACCGGAATGATAAAAGCAGGAAATTTCGAAAGAGTTTATAACCGCCAGCAGGTACCGGATCAGATCGCAATGATCTGTAACCGGATCAATGAGGACAGAGAAGGAAAGAAAGTGCGGATCGCCGCAGATGAATATACGGCATCCTATATCCGGGTGTATGATCCTTCCCTGAAAATGGCCTACGGACGCAGAGGGGATGGTGCTGTAGGTAAGAAGGCAAGAGTTCTGTATAAACAGATCACTTCGGAAGTCCCCGATGGAAAAAAGACTTCCAGCCTGGCAGATGCCGTTCACTGTACATATGTGGTGATGGTACCTCCGGATGAAAATTTTGTTCTGGATATGGTGGCTGGCGGCTACCAGGTTCTGGATACGGTAAGTCCGTATTATATATTTTCGTGTGATAAATATAAATGAATATGTTTCTGGTACAGTTTACTTCAGAATCTGTACCGGAAATAATATGAAATGTGTGATGAATGTACACTGTTTAAAAAAATCTTTACAATTTTATGTTTATGTGCTACAATCAAAGACAGTGTAAGCCAACTTTGATAATTTCATACCTGATTTAGAAGTTATGTTTTTCATTATGCACCTGTAGCTCAGTGGATAGAGCAGTGGTTTCCGGTACCATGTGCGGGGGTTCGATTCCCTTCAGGTGTGCTACCCGGAACAGTGGGAATTGTTCCGGCGTGTTGTTATGATAAGGAGGACAAGAACTTGGATGATTTCAGAGAATGGTTATCAGATAACCTTCGCTATTTTATGTTAGGCGGAGCAATTCTGGTGATCGTGCTTGTTCTGATCTTTGGCGTCCGCGCCTGTGTTGGAGGTAAGAAGGGGAATTCCAATGAAGATCAGAAAACAGCCCAAAGTAACCAGGAAAATGATCCTTCTTCTCCGGCAAATGATGGGGAGACAGACGAGAAGAAAGACGCCAGTCCCGCGACAGATACGAATGCGGAGACAACCATGGAAAAAGCCAGCACGGAAGTAACCGAGCTGATTCAAAGCTATTATAAAGCTTTTGGGGAAAAAGACATTGCAACACTTAAGACAATTGAGGACGGATTTACACCGGCCGATGAGTCACAGATTAATTCAAGGGATTATATTGACGGGTATGAAGTACAGGATGTTTACGCAAAGAAGGGACTAACGGACGGTTCGTATGTCGTCTATGTGGTTTTTAACTATATCTGTACAGGAATTGAGACTCCGGTTCCGGCGCTGAGCCAGTTTTATGTGGAAACTGACAGTGACGGAAATCTGAAGATCAAGGGTGGAGCTGATGAAGACGCAGATATCAGTGCATATGTGAAGAAACTGGAGTCAGAGAAAGATGTTCAGGATCTTATTGCGAAAGTGAAGGCTGATTATGAAGCAGCACAGGCAGGAGATTCCTCTCTGGCAGAATTTCTTCAGGGCCTGGGTGATGATGCCAGTGCTTCTGCAGATGCAGGAACAATGCTTACAGTCACAGAAGATTGTAATGTTCGTGCTTCCGCAGATCCAGAGGGTGAAGTTATCGGTGGCTTTTCTGCAGGAACGGAAGTTGAAAAGAAGGGGCAGGAAGGTGACTGGATACAGGTCGATTATGATGGACAGACCGGATATGTACACAGCAGTCTGTTGGAGTAGAAATGTAATAAAAATGCAGGTTCTTTTGAAGAGCCTGCATTTTTTTGCCATGCTGATCTTATTTTTTCAGAGAACCATCTGAAGCGAATGTGTACTTTTGACCGTCTATCGTAATGGTGCCGGTCTGCATGATTCCGTCTTCGTCCAGATAATAGCGCTTTTTGCCTGTCTCAAGCCAGCCGGTCTGCATGATCCCTTTTTTGTTGAAATAATATCTGTGGCCATCGGTATCTGTAAGCCAGCCTGTATAGGCCTTTCCATTTACCATAAATTTCCAGTTTGTTCCATCTGCTGTCCAGGTTCCACTTTCCGCTTCAGGAGAAACATTTTCTGCATCCTGTTCTTTGACAGGGGTTGGAGATGGAGTGGCAGAAGGTGAAACAGAGATGTCGGTACCAGATATATTCAGCTTAATGTTCTGGTCTTTGTCGGAAGAAAGAACAGCAATATCGCCTGTATTTTCTGCGATTACAGAAGTATGGCTGTTTCCGAACGGTCCAGCAGATGACTGGGTAAAAAGAAGTCCACAGATCAGACACAAAATAATAATAATAAAGATCAGCAGTCGGTTCAGATGAGGTGTACGGTCTGACATGATTTTCCTCCTGACTGTTACATTTTTGTTTATCATACAATACCTGTCAGAAAAATACAAGGAAAATAACCGGTTGCGAATACCAGGGAAAAAATATATAATAGAATAATGGACGAAAAAATCAGAATTAATAAATATTTAAGTGATGCAGGTGTCTGTTCAAGAAGAGAGGCAGACAGACTGACGGAGGCTGGACGGGTAACTGTTCGTGGAACAGTCGTTTCCACAGGAGAAAAGATTTTTCCGGATGAGGAGATCTGCATTGACGGGAAACCAATAAAGAAACAGGAAAAAAAGATTCTGCTTCTTTTTCATAAACCAAGAGGGATCGTCTGCAGTACCAAACAGCAGCGCAATGAAATGACAGTGACAGAATATCTGAACTATCCGGTGAGGATCTATCCTGTAGGACGTCTGGATAAAGAGTCAGAAGGCTTGCTTCTTCTGACCAATCAGGGAGATCTCGTGAACCGTATTATGAAAGCGGGAAATTATCACGAGAAAGAATATTGTGTAACAGTGAATAAACCGGTAACAGAAGCGTTTATACAGGGAATGAGCAGTGGAGTGCCGATCCTGGGCACAGTTACACGTCCCTGTAAAGTCATAAAAACCGGAAAGAACAGCTTCAGGATTATTCTTACGCAGGGACTGAACCGTCAGATCCGACGTATGTGTGAATATTTTGGATATAAAGTCACAACATTAAAAAGAGTTCGGATCATGAACCTGTATATTGACGGGCTGGAAGCGGGGAAATACCGTGAGATCAGGCCGGAAGAGAGAAAACAGCTGGAGGAAATGCTTTCCTCCGCAAAAACAGAAAGAAAGACGGAGGAAGGCCATGAACGAAACATCCATAAAAAGAATGAAAGAGCTGGGAAAAAAGCTCCGGGAAGCGTCCAGGGCGTACTATCAGGAAGACAGGGAGATCATGCCAAACGTGGAGTACGATGCTCTGTACGACGAACTGAGCGCACTGGAAGAAGAGACAGGAATCGTTCTGGCAGACAGTCCGACCGTTAATGTCGGCTATGAAGCGGTAGATCAGCTTCCCAAGGAAGAACATGAGAGACCGATGCTTTCTCTGGATAAAACAAAGGATCGGGAAGCACTGCGGGAGTTTGTCGGAGAACATCCAACGCTTCTTTCGTGGAAACTGGATGGACTTACGATAGTGCTCACCTACGAAAACGGAGAGCTGGTAAAGGCAGTTACCAGAGGAAATGGTATTGTGGGAGAGGTCATTACCAACAATGCAAGAGTTTTCAAAAATATTCCGCTTAAGATTTCGTTCAGAGGAAGATTGGTACTTCGCGGAGAAGCGATCATTACGTATTCCGATTTTGAGAAGATCAATGAAACGATCGGTGATGCAGATGCCAAATACAAAAATCCCAGAAATCTCTGCAGTGGTTCCGTGCGTCAGCTGAATAATGAGATTACGGCAAAGAGGAATGTACGGTTTTATGCATTCTCTCTGGTGAGTGCAGAGGGTGTGGATTTCCAGAATTCCAGAGAAGTGCAGTTTCAGTGGCTGAATGCCCAGGGATTTGATGTGGTAGAGTACCGTAAAGTTACAGCAGATACTCTGGATGAAGTTATGGATTATTTTGCGGAAGCAGTTACGAAGAATGATTTTCCATCAGATGGACTGGTGGCTCTGTATGACAATATTGCCTATGGAGAATCTCTTGGAACTACAGCTAAATTTCCCAGAAATGCCATGGCATTTAAATGGGCAGATGAGATGCGTGATACGAAACTTCTGGAAATTGAGTGGAGCCCGTCCAGAACAGGCCTGATCAATCCGGTAGCTGTTTTTGAACCGGTAGAACTGGAAGGCACGACGGTAAGCAGGGCCAGTGTGCATAATATCAGCATTATGAAAGAGCTGAAACTTGGAATCGGGGATACGATCCGTGTATACAAGGCGAATATGATCATTCCACAGATCGCGGAGAATCTGACAGGAAGTAGTAATGCACCGGTTCCGCATATCTGTCCGGCGTGTGGACAGGAAACTGTTGTGAAGAAAGAAAATGATGTGGAATGTCTTTTTTGCGTTAATCCGGGGTGCCCAGCCAAAAAAATCAAGTCTTTTGGCCTTTTTACCAGCAGAGATGCAATGAATATCGACGGACTTTCAGAAGCGACACTGGAGAAATTTATCGCCCGTGGTTTTATTCACGATTTTGGTGATATTTTTGAGATCAGCCGATACCGGGATGAAATTGTAGAGATGGAAGGATTTGGACAGAAATCCTATGATAATCTTATAGAAAGCCTTGAACGGGCGAAAGAAACAACGCTTCCGAGAGTGATCTACAGCCTTGGAATCGCAAATATTGGACTTGCCAATGCAAAAGTGATCTGCCGCTATTTTAATAATGATCTTGAAAAGATCCGTCATGCCAGCCTGGAAGAGATCAGTGAAATTGATACGATCGGACCTGTGATCGCCGGAAATCTGGTTTCCTATTTCCAGGATGAAGAGAATAACCGTCGTCTGGATCATCTTATGAGCTTTTTGCATATTCAGGATGAAGGACCGAAGCAGGAACAGATTTTTGCGGGAATGAATTTTGTGATCACGGGAAGCCTGGTACATTTCGGAAATCGAAGTGAAGCCAAAGAACTCATCGAGTCTCTGGGTGGCAAAGTGACGGGGTCTGTGACCAAGAAGACAAATTATCTGATCAACAATGATATCCAGTCCAGTTCATCCAAGAACAAAAAAGCCAGGGAACTGGGAATCCCGATCCTTTCAGAAGAAGATTTTCTGAATCTTGTGGGAAAGCAGTGATTATGATAAAAACTGCGGGAAATGCGGATTAAAGATATCTACATTACGGTAAAAACAGCAGAGCGGTTTCTATATAAAAAATAAGAAAGACCGCTTTACATATATAAAGGAGGGCTAACAATGCCGATCAAAACACAGGGGGATCTGCCAGTAAAGGAGATCCTTGAGAGAGAAAATATATTTGTGATGGATGAAAAACGTGCCATGCATCAGGATATCCGTCCAATCCAGATTCTGATCCTGAATCTGATGCCTCTGAAAGAGGAGACAGAACTGCAGCTTCTGCGTTCTCTTTCCAACACACCACTGCAGGTTGATGTGACTTTTATGGCTGTGGAGAGCCATGAGGCGAAGAATACTTCCCTCAGTCATCTTAATAAATTTTATGAAACATTTACAGACATAAAGAAACGTAAATTTGATGGAATGATCATTACCGGAGCACCAGTTGAACAGATGCCGTTTGAAGAAGTAGACTACTGGAAGGAACTGACGGAAATCATGGGCTGGACAGAGAAGCATGTAACTTCTACCATTTTTCTCTGCTGGGCGGCCCAGGCGAGCCTGTATTATTTTTATGGTCTTGAGAAAAAACCTCTGGATAAAAAAATGTTTGGCCTTTTCTGGCATAAAGTATTAAATCGAAAGATTCCGCTGGTGCGTGGCTTTGATGATGTGTTTCTTGCACCTCATTCCAGACATACGGAAGTTCCTATTGCTGATATCCATGCATGCAAAGATCTAACGGTACTGGCAGAGAGCGATGAGGCGGGGTTGTTTCTGGCAATGGCAGAAGGTGGACGTAAGATTTTTGTCATGGGACATCCGGAATATGATCGTGTAACTCTGGATGGAGAATACAAACGTGATCTTGCCAAGGGACTCCCGATCGACATTCCCAAAAATTATTACCAGGACGATGATCCAAATAACAAGCCATTGCTTACCTGGAGAGCACATGCCAACAATCTGTATACAAACTGGCTGAATTATTACGTATACCAGAGCACCCCATACGACCTGTATGGAACACCGGATTTTAAGGAACTGTAAGAGGGCTGAAACCCGCATGGTTGAGCCATTTCTGAGGATTTTGACATGAAAATGGAAGAGGGCGGATAACTTCACATAAGTTACCGTAAATTCACGTAAGTTTTTACAAAAATGGGGTAAAAATGGCGTAAATAACAAGAAAAAATGGCGTAGAAAAAATCCTGCATATACGATAGAACCTTTTCAGCAAATAACCCATCTGCCGTAGTATATGAGAGACGAATTTCAAGGCTCATGATAAGTCGAGGCTGTAGTAGTACAGTTTATGGACAAGTCATGAGCCTTTTTTTACTTTTTATTTTGAATTTTTACACAGAATTTTCGTATCGTTTATCTGTCATTTATCCATTATTCACATCTTTGCCCGGAACTTGTATATATAGCTGGCCTGTGAGCACGTATTTGCTCTGTAAAGGGATTGAAAGTAATGAGACGAGAGTTTATCCATCTGAAGAGTAAAAATGGCTTATAGGACGAATTAGAAGGCGAAAAAGAGCAGATCCCAAATTTAGGAATCTGCCCATCTGTGAAAAGACTAAAGAGAGTTCTTTTTATTTACAGTTTGTTTGATATTGGTAATAATGAAGCCGTTTTTGTTATTGGCTTTTTTTAAATATATTTTGTATGTTCCCATAAGGTTCTCATCCATGATCTGCTCCAAAGCGGCCGCTTGATCGTCTGTGAGCTGTTCTTTAAGAGCATGATAACCATGTAAAGCCTGATCCTTATGTATACGGTACTTATCCAGAGCGTCCAGTGTAGCTGCACTTACATGTGAGTTGTAAAGCTGATCTATGATATCCATGATTCTGTATTCCTCTCTGATACGATTGTTTCTATTTAGTGACAATAATATCATGTTTTCCAGATATACTCAATACAAAAGTTACTAATTAGTCACAGGAGTATATCTTATGCAGTGGATTTTACAGGACATTCCAATCGGTAGAAATATCCAGAATATACGGATGAAAAAGAACATGACACAGGCTGAAGTTGTAGGCCAGCTACAGTTAATGGGGAGCAGTATGTCCAGAAGTACACTTGCAAATATTGAATCGGGCAGAAGAAACATAAAAGCCAGTGATCTTAAAGCCTTGCAGAAATTATTCGATGTGGATTATGAGGAATTTTTTGAAGATTAAGAGGGTAAAGTTCTTTCGTAGTCAAGATATTTTGACATTTACGCAAATGCGTGTTAATATAATTATAGAAAAAGGGTGTTACCGATAGACGGTTAGTCCAATATATGTTTAGTCAAAAGTAGTCGCTTTAGTTTACCAGACGTGGGCGGCTATTTTTGTGTTTTATTATTATCTTTACCGAATGTGTATCCGATGCTAAAGCAGGTTAAGCCAAAGCTCACTACTGCAATAAAATCTATAATACTCATTGGCTTAGCCCTCCTTTCCAGTGGATTCCCTGCCGGGTTTCTATGTAATCAGAGGGTCACAGTCCCTCTGCTGAAGGACTAACCGCCTACCGTTATGGCAACACCCATGTGTCATTATAACAGTCAGAAAATATGTTCTCAACAGAAAATTTAGAGGATAAAATTCTATCCCATAGAACATAATGAACTGAAAATATCATCATTGACGTTTAGTGATAATTACTGAAAATTATGATCTGTTTTTAGACTAAGTGCTGAAATGTATAAATTTTCTTTACAACTCTACTCAACGGTGCTATGGTTAAAGCGATTACAGAAGAAATGTGCTGTAAGCGTACCTTACAAAGTCTTGGAAAATAATCAGTAAACGTAATATGTCTTACGTCATGTGGGGTAAGAGTAGTGTATATGCCATGTGGGATATACCACGTTGAGAATTATTAAGCCATGTCATATAGAAGAACACCGCTTGCTAAGGTAAGCAAAAGTAAAGTGATTGTTGATACACAGGTATAGTGTATCTTTTTTTACACCGAAAAATAAATTCAGAATATTTTTGAAATTAAAATTAAAATCAGAAAGTACATACAGGAGAAGGAAGGAGGAAATGTACTTATGATGATGAGCTTTAAAGATGCACAGAATTATAAAGTATTGTGGAGTGATTTTACCATGGTATCGAGATTCCGGAAAAACATTGGAAAAGAGAGTCATTAATAAGTACATTAAGAAGTGATGGTATAATTTTCCTAATAATCACACCGATTATTCCGATTATCACCATCAAAATTCATATCATATAATTTATCGGAAGATCCTTTGAAACACTCAGCTTATTCATTCTGAGTGGTGCAAAATTCGATCATGGGAATTGAACAGAATCGACCCGAAAATCACCAGAAAGAGCAGACGGCAGCAGGCTGGATTGTGGCTCAAGTTATCGTACAACCGTTGTTGTTCCGGTGGGGGGCGATTTCGAGAGGGTGAAAAGAGAATCAGATCCGTAGAAAGTGCAGGCAAGATCAGGGAGAAATGGATGGGCTAAAGGTGAGATGGATGATGTGATGGATCGGACGGTTGTGATGGTGAGTTGTAGCAGACTGAGACATGAGTTGGACGGTGAGAGAGGCTGGATCTGTGAGTGGATCGGGGACGGCTGTGGTAGTGAGAGGCATCGGTTTATTACGCAGATTTATTATGCAGGTCAGGTGTGGTAGCAGATGTGCCAAGTTAATGAGGATGATAAATTCTTAACACATGAACGATCGCTCATATGTATTCATCCACAGAATATGAGTGCGATAACCAATATTCTGAGCTGCCATTATAGCAGAAGATAACAGCATTATTCCACTCTGTAAACAATTACTGCTGCCAGGTATAAGCTTTTTCAGACCAGATTACATTATCCTTTTACTGTCAGAACGAATAAGGATGATCCAGAATTATCCCATATGCAGCCTGTAGCAATTCAGAATTTCATCAGAGACATAATAAAAAAGTTGGCGTAAACCCCTGTTCTATATAGGGAATCGCCAACTTTTATTTTTCAGAAAAGCTTCAATTTTGATGGTGGTCAGCATACAATTGTGTTAAAAATTTGACACACTAAAAACGGTCAGTAATATAACCATTAATAATCAATTTCCTCAAATAACTCGTCAAAAGTGATCTTGATATTTGGAAAATGGAGCAGGTGTAGCTCGTCTTTATTTTCTTCTGTGATGGTTTTCCAGAGGAAGTATTTTGGAATTTCTCCATCATAATCCAATTCATAGATTTCAACAGTTTTCTTGCGCCAGTCAACAATCCAGTATTCCTCGATTTCCTGCTGACAATAGAGTTGCATTTTCTCGGTACGATCATAATTTTCTGTTGAAGGTGACAGGACTTCCATAACAAAACGTGGGGCATCTGTAAAGGTGTTACCTCGTCTTGATTTTGTACGACAATTTATGGAAGCATCTGGAACAACAATCTTGTTATTGCCTTCTTCATCTTTAAAACGGTATTGAACATTATCAGAATATACATAGCAAGTGCTGTTTCTTAACTGATGTCTGACTGCTGCAACAAAATTTACGATTACAGCAGAATGTTCCGGTGTAGCTCCTGCCATGTCTGTTATTTTAAGATCCCAGTCCATAGTTTCACGCTCCCTTCTTAATAAGTCAGGTTCCTGTTATTATTATACCGGATTGCAGCAAAACATTCAACGCTGATCCGCTTATCCGGCCATCTTAGAAAGTAGTTCCTTCTTATATTTATAGAACGTCTTTCTTGTGATTCCAGCCTGAGTAATGGTTTCCAGATCATTGAGTGATCCGCCAAACGTTTTGTTGTGCTTCAGGATGATTTCTTTAGCTGCTATAGATTTCTTTGTTACAAATTTTGTACCGGAAGCCTGTCCAATCTGTTTACCGGAAAGCCTTGCCGTCTGCATTCCTTCCTTAGTACGTTGCCTGAGATCCTGAACCTCTTTTTCTGACTGTTCAAAAGCAAGCCTGATCTGTTCCTTGGCAAGCAGGAGCAAATATTTGTTGATCCCTTCCAGAATACAGTCAATATCTGTGCCTGTTGTTGGGATGTTGTGGAGAAAGAGAAGGATGTTCACGGAACGTATAAGACACACAGATCTTGTACGTTCTTTTTTTATGTCCGACTGTCCCGGGGGTACTTCCAACTTTACAGAATGAACGCATTATATAGGAAGAAACTCGATTAAAAAAAACGAGCAGAAAAATTTTGAGAGCCTGAAAATGAAGGAAGCATATACAAAAAGAGTAAAGGCAGCAGTATACCTTTACTCTTATATGGACATAGTGTTGATTAATATTCGATGATATCAAACAGTTCGTCAAAGGTTATGTGAAGATTCGGAAACATAACGAGTTGAAGATCTTCTTTATTCTCTGCGGTGACTGTCTTATATAAGTAAGGATAAGGCTCACCATCTTCTTTGAAATCGAACAGATAAATCTCAACCTGTTTCTTGCGCCAGTCGGCAATCCAATACTCAGAAACTCCAACCTTACAATAGATATTCATTTTTTCATGCCTGTCGTAGTCCTCAGTAGCGTGGGACAGGACTTCCATAACAAAACGTGGAATACCTGTAAAAGATACATTCTTACGATCTCTCATGTTGCAGATGATGGAAACGTCGGGAACAACGACTTTATCATCATTTTCACGCCATTCATACTGTACACTGTCACCGAAAACACGGCATAAGCTGTCTTTGATCTGGTTGCCGATCTTGATAACGAAATTGTTTATAACCATGGAATGTTCCAGATATGTCTTGCTTAAATCTTCAATGGGTAGTGTGTTATTCATGCTATGCACCTCCTACAATTACAGTATAAATGATGGTTGAAGCAGAATCAAGCAGTAACTGTACGGAAAAAGAGATCTGTAAATAAGTGCTGCCCTGTGAGCATCCTATAGTCCTACAAGCCGGGTTCACTGCCAGCTGATAACTTCTCCACAGGATCAGTTAGGATGGATTCCAGAGCTATCAGGTGAGCTACAGTCAGCAGATCAGGGTAAGCAAACGTGCCGGGTGAGCAGAGTATCAGGAGCAGGTCTGAGAGTAATCTGATTCAGAGAAGATGGCAGCAGTTGGAGGAATACTGTTATTTGATTCGTTGGAAGCTCACTGTGACTGGAGAAAGAGCCTGATATGGACTGGAATTTATATGGCTGGTACTGCCTGTATCAACAGATCGTGACCGCCAGAAAGCAGAGAATTTTCTTATATAATGGGTTGAGAATGAATTTTTCAATGACTTTATGATCGGATTGAACTATAGGCTTCTAGGGCACGTATTCGGTCAGAAACGGATCAGAGGTGCTGTATGGAGACTTGTTCAGAGAGGTGTACAGGATGCTCTGTACGGGCTGTCAGACGCTCTGAAGGCCACTGTGGTGGGTAAGGTCAGGACGCTGCGGAGAGTGAGTTGGGAGTGGAGGACAGGGAGCTGGGTTGGATGTTATGGACATATTTTTTTGAAAAATTAAAAAAATTTTCATAGGCCTGTAACGCGCGTATATGGGGCTAGAATGGATTTTAAGGTTTAGACGGGTAACTTCCCATTGAAAAGATTACGGTGGATTTTTGTATCAAAAAGATAAAAAAAGTCCTTAAAACAGGGGTAAAAAATTGCTTTGGTAAGTGTACAGTGGAAGATTAAAAAGACTGTTATTATAGTGGCAAAAAAACCATTTTCCGACTATTGACAAATTTATATATAAATGTTAGCATGACTTACACGATACAATAAGAACAAATGTTTGCAATAATATATGGAGGAATGAAAGAGATGGATGAATTTCAGCAGTTTGCAGAAGAATTTGAGGATGAAGAGTTTATGGATGATCTGGAAGAGTATGAGGAAGAGAGTGAGGATGAAGAAGATACGGGGGTAGAAATTTCTGATCTTACCGAAGAAGAGATGATACCATTGATTCTCTGGATGAACTGATTGACGACTGCGACACCTTAAAAGATATGCTGGATTCTGATACGTTCTTCTCTGATTCTGGTGAACTGACGAAACAGGGAGCTGCCAACATTGCTCTTATCAATAAGGGACTGAATGCAGAACAGCAGAAAATTGCGGACTATCGGGCACAACTGAAAAATGCTCAGGAAGAATATAATGCAGGAAATCTTACCAAGGAACAGCTGAAGGAATACCAGAAACAGTATAAGGACGGAATCCGGGAATCTTCCAAGGCTATTTACAGTTACAATCAGGATATGCTGAAAATGTATGAGGATCAGGTTTCAAAAGAGAACGATCTCCTGAAAGAGAACGTGGATATACGGCAGAAAGCCACAGATGCCAAGGAAGAGTATTACCAGTTTGATAAGACTATCAAGAGCAAAAATAAGGATATTAATGCGATCAAAGCGCAGATTGCAGCTCTGGAGGGAACTACAAACGTTGCTGCCAAAGCAAAGCTGGAACAGTTAAAAGCGGATCTTGCGGAAAAAGAGGAAGATCTGGAAGATACCAAACACAGCCATCAGATTGATATGATATCTAAAGGTTATGATAACCTTACCGATCAGGCTGACAATGCTCTGGACAGTACTTTAAATGCAGTAAAATTCAACTCTCAGATGCAGACCGCTGTCATTGACGAGATGCTGAAAACTACAAAGCAGAAATACAAGGATGCTTATGCAGAAATCAACCAGATCATTGCAGACACAGGTTTGAAAGTTTCGGATCAGTTCCAGAAGAATATTCAGAATTCTAATCTTAAGAATGAACAGATGGATAAGAAGAAAGCGGACAAAGCAGTTACAAATATCAAAGATAGCAAGCTTTCAGGATCTACAGGAATCGGAAATACTGCTACGGACAAAGTAATAAGAAATGCCGCTACAGATGCACAGAATAAAACCCTGAAGAGTATTACATTAAGTCCGAAATCAGTTGTTGTGAACGTAGGAAAGACAGCAACGGTAAAGGTAAGCTTCAGTCCGACAACCGCAGTCAATAAGAATTTCACCTGTACAGCTTCCACAAAAGGAATCGTGAAAATCACACAATCCGCCAACAGTATCACTCTGAAGGGATTAAAAAACGGGAAAACAACAATCAAGGTTCAGGGATCTGGCGGATATTGTAAGGCTGTAAGTTTAAATGTGTCTGTACTGAAGGATGCAGCGAAGAATTCCAAGATCGTAAACAGTACAGCCAAGAGTAAGAAATATTCTCTTACCACAGAAGAAAAGAACCGTGTCCTGAATATGTCTACCGGACAGAGTGCCAATACCGTAAAGGCGAATATTAAAAAAGAAGCAGAGCTGAAGAAATGGTATGCAGCATTACCTACTTACACAGGCGGTGACGCAGAGATCGAGAAAATCAAAGATCCGGTTGTGAAGCACTTTGCAAAGAAAGGTAAGAAAACCAGCAATGCAAACATTGTAAAGGCAGCTTCGATTCTGGGCTATAAGGATGCAAAAAATGTAAGCAAATGGGATACCAAAAAGAAGAACGCATTGGTTAAAAAGCTTCAGACGTTTGGATTCTCCAAGGGCGGAGTGATCCGAAATCTGATCCCGGCAACTATGGGGACACTTCTGGGAGATGCGATCATGAAAAATGGTGATACCGGATTCATTGGAGCCAAGCCGGGAGAAACGGTTCTGACGCAGGATTTTACAAAGATTCTGAGGCCAGCAACAGCGATCATGCAGGAGTTTACGGATGTTATGCAGAATGCAGGAAGTCCAAACATAAAAGAAGTACCAGCCAGACAGGAAGTTACCATGAATAATGAGTATCAGTTCGTGATAAATGGTGTGGACGTGAACGACATGTCAGAGCTGAAAAAAGTGATCCGTGGAGAGCTTGATAAGCACGACAAGCAGCTTGCAAAAGAGTTTAAGAAATTCAGATAAATATGAAAGTATGAGGGCATCTGTACCAGTTACAGGTGCTCTTATTTTATGAGAAAAATTGTTTATAAAAAGGATAAAAAGGAGTAAATAAAATGAGAAAATATAAGAAATATACGAGAGAAGAATACAGTAAAAAAATTTGATGATCTGATGATGAATACATTTAATTATGTTATGCAGGAAGGAGAGCAGATCGTCCAATGTAAGGAACCATACCCAGCGTACTGGTTTATGTCCAACAAAGGTTATCTGTTTTCTGCATATGGTAATAAGATCAAGGTAGTGAAACCAAACCACAGGTACACAGGGACAAAGAATAAGGACGGCAGCTGGACGGGACAGGACTGGTATTATGAATACAAAGTTAAAGGACAGAAACACAATAAGCACGTTAGCATGTACCGGGTAATGAGTGACTGTTTCCTAGAAAATGAGTTCGGATCTGATGACAATGAGATCCACCATATCAGGAAAAAGAACCAGTATAAGCCAAGTGAAGGAAAAGAGTGCAACCGTGCGGACAATTTACAGCTGCTGCCCCGGGAAATCCATAAAAATCTGACGTATTACGCAAGCAAAACGGACGTAGATCATAACAAAGAGATGGAAGAGAAGATAAAAAATGCGGACTGTCCATCTTTCCAGCTTTCCAGCTTTCACAGGAACAGTTTCAGGTGTTGCGAATGTCAGCCTTATATGATTGTGATATAAATGTGGGAAAACCAGTTATGTATACGACAACAATAACAGAGAATGTGGAAGATATAGAAGCGGAAGCGCATGTTCTGGATGTAGAAAAGATACTGAAACAGAATCTGGAAGAATGCGAATAATTATACAAAGGAAGAACAAAACAGATGTAAAGAGCATCCCCGGAACGTGACAGGATGGCAGCAGTGGCAGAAGCAGAGGCAGCAGTAAGAAGAAAACACTAGCTGGACCGGCTGTAAGAATATGTCATGCAAGATCCGGGATACTCTTTTTTTAGTGGAAGAGAACAAGGAATAATTGGATATTGCCCGTAGATTATGATAGAATAATGCTGAAAAGGTTCTGTCGTAATCGTATGTAGGGCATAAAAGGAATACGACACGATGGGAAAAGATTTAAAAGGTAAAGAACTTGGTAAAGGTATCACATAAAGGAAGGATGCTTCACTTCAAATGACAATGGATTTATATACAAGTGTCATGGAGCAGAAAAAAACAGAAGATATGAAGCTTTTGGAGGATACCATCGGATTGGACAAAGTAAATGAAAACAGCACTGTAAGAAACAACAAAATTATTCAGTTTGCATAATACAGGGGACTGCGAAAATGGGGTAATGATGGCGTAAGAAGCATAAGTAATGGCGTACAGTATCCCGAAAAGCCTTATAGAATCAGGATTTTAGAAATGAAAAAGGACGCAACCTGTAATGCTTATTACGTATACCAGAGCACCCCATACGACCTGTATGGCACACCGGATTTTAAGGAACTGTAAGAGGGCTGAAACCCGCATGGTTGAGCTGAGTGAAAAAACAGAAACTTTACGCAAACTTTATTTGCTTATTTAGAAAAATGGTGCTATAGTAAAGTTGGTCCTGACAAACGTATTGTTTACAGATTTCAGTCGATGGCCGGCAGGACTACTTTACTGATGGATTCGGCCATATTCTGAATCATGAAAGAAGGAAGAGGGAAAAATTGCGTAAAAAATCACATATACTGTTAGGCAGATACCTGGCAGACCAGATGTCCGAGGTGTATAGCCTCCAGCAACACAGAAAAGCGTTTTGCCTGGGCAATATTATGCCGGATCTGAGACCGTCGTTTCTTACTACCAGACATGAGTTTTTTGGAACATTCAGTCAGCTTCAGGAAAAGATGCGGGAATTGATTGAGCGAAATCCGGAAGAAGATAATGCCAGAGTTTACTGGCGCAGATTCGGAGAGGTCATGCATTATATGGCAGATTACTTTACTTTTCCTCATAACAGAACATATAAAGGAAGTCTTGCAGAACATAATTCCTATGAAGCGGAACTGAAGAATTGTCTGAAGGAGTGTATCTTAAGTGGAAATGCGGACAGCCAGCTGGAAGAGGCGAAGCATTTTGACAGTTTTGAGGAACTTGTGGGATATATCCGCGAGAGGCATGCGTGCTATCTGGAGAGCCCTCGTTGTATTGCAGATGATATCCGCTTTATTCTTCGAGTGTGTTATCAGGTAATACAGGGGATTTTTCAGCTCTGTCTCAGAAGACAGTTCCATATGGAAGGCCGGCCGGTAACGGCAATCTGACAGTATACGACAAAAAGCTGCTGCGCGAAAGCGTTGCAGCTTTTTTGCAGTACGAAAATGTTCTTATAAAAATGTGAATAAAAAGTGAAAAATAAATAAATTGACAAGGATATCCCGGCAGAACGGTTGATTTCATAAAATTCCTATGCTAAAATAAGTGGAGTTAAACTTTAGGTTATCTAAAATGGTTTAAGGCAGACCTTTATTATAGGGGAAGTAAAGGGATGTTCAAGGAAAGAAGGGAGCATCTTAATAAATATGAAAAACAAGTACCTTAATAAGTTTTTATGCATCACGATGATATCAGCTATGGTACTGGCAGGCCCAGCCGGGGTCAGAGCTGCTGACATGGCAGAAACTGTTGCGGCTGATGAGGGGAGTTCTGAGGGCAGTGAGGAAGTGACAGAACCGGAAATTCCTACGGATCCGGAACCAACAGAAACACCAGATCCGGAACCGACGGAAACACCACAGCCAACGGAAACACCAGATCCGCAGCCAACAGCAACGCCGGAGCCAACAGCAACACCACAGCCGACGTCAACGCCGGAACCAACAGCAACACCGGAGCCAACAGCGACACCGGAACCGACAGCGACACCAAAGCCAACAGAGGCACCGCAGGATGATACCAGGGTACAGACAGTTATAGATATGATCAATGCACTGGCAGGAAAGATGATCACAGCTGATACAAAAGATGAGATTGAAGCTGCACGAGCTGCTTATGATGCACTGACTGATGCAGAAAAAGCTAAGGTTACGAATTATTCTGTACTGACTGATGCAGAGCAGAAGCTTGCAGCGATATTACAGGATAAGGATAACAAGAATAATTCCAATAATGGAACTACAGATATTACAGATGGAAATAATGCTACGGCTACTCAGATCGGAGATCCGGTTTATGTGACAAACATGGTCTCCAACCTTCACGCAGGTAAAGATTTTTATCTGGACAGCCTTAAGAATAATTATAATCTGACATTTTCTGATGATTTTACATCTGTTATGGATGAAATCGAGAAAGAATATAAAGAAAAAAATAAACTGACCGATGATACACTGCTGGTACGTAACTGGCAAGATATCCTGGCTGTTTATATTTATCAGCAAAGTAAAAGCGGTAAGACATCTTTTACAATGGACTCATCCTGTAAAGCAGATCTGTCCAAGATCTTTGAGGAAATGAATCCGATCGTCAGAGATAAACAGGATATCACCAAGGTATCTTATGGAAACCGTAAGATCAATTATTATATTAAGAAGAATAATATTGCAAAGCAGGATAGAACCGTTCTTAAGAAATATGTAGAGACAGACTGTAAACTTCTTTGTGCGGTTGTTACTGCATCGAAAGGTTTTGTCCGCGAGAGCGTTGGCGATAACGTGTCCGAGGACCGTGTAGATGTTATTGCGGCTGCTTATTCTCTGGTAGGTAAAGTTGGATATTTCTGGGGTGGTAAGTCTACTGTCCTTGGAGAGGATCCGAGCTGGGGAACCGTTGAGAAAGTCTCAGCAGATGGAAGCAAGAGTTCAGGAACTTTGCGGGCGTATGGTCTTGACTGTAGTGGTTTTGTTACCTGGGCAGTGATCAACGGTTATCAGGATCAGGGAATGCAGGCGGCAGTTGGTGACGGAACTTCCGATCAGTGGGAGAAAGCGAATGTTGTCAGCGAGGCAGATGCACAGCCGGGAGATCTTGTATTTCAGAGAGGACCTGAAGCGGGCAGTGACAACCATGTTGGAATTTTGTGTGGCAAGACGGATTCCGGAGACTGGATCGCGGTACATTGTTCTTCCAGTAAAAATGGAGTAACAGTAGGTGAGGCATACAGCGCAAGCTTCCGTTATATCAGACAGCCGGCGTTCTATTCTGATACAGCAGTAACTGAGCCTGGCAGTGAAAATGCAGAAAACACTACGACAGAAGATGGCACGAATAATATTCTTACAGATGTTGTGAAGTCAACAGCACTGAAAGACGCACTTTCATCCAATGATACTCTTTCTGATAATCTTCTTGAGGACTTTAAAAACAATTCTCTGCAGGAAGATGAGGATGAAGATGAGATTGAAGATCTGACTCTGGATCCGGAATCTATCGATGATGCGGTAAAGACTTTTGATGATGCAGAAGCATTGGAATTGGAGAATTAAGAGACAGCAGATAAATAAGGGCAGTCTCCTGCGGGAGGCTGCCCTTTCTGACAATCGGTATTAGGATATTAAGAGGATAAAAAATGAAAAAGGGATTTTTTTGCCGGCTGGTGGTAATTTTGACCGTATTATCTGTTATGTTGCAGCCTTTTTACGTTCGGGCCGGAACATTGGATCAGATCCGTTCTATTGCGAAGAGCGTTTTGGCGGGAGAACCGGAAGAGGTAGAAGAATTACGTCAGATGGAAGTGGCACAGAGTGAGGAAGGACATCAGGAATATTATTTTAAACAGTTAAATGAAGAAGAACAGAGAGTTTACAGAGAACTCCTGAAGGGCATTCGCGCACGGGAAAAGGACTTTTATCTGACCCTTTCCCAGGATGACAGTATTGACAGATGCTATCATGCGGTTCTGAAGGATCATCCGGAGATATTCTGGGTGCATAACCACGAAAAAATTTATAAAACAACTTATTCAGACAGTGATTACTGCACTTTTACCCCGGGATATATTTATACAGAAAGTGAGATCAGTGAGATTCAGAATGCCATGGAGGCTGGATTTCAGGAAGTAAGCAGTCTGATTCCGGCAGATGCCAGTGATTATGAAAAAGTCCGCATTGTTTATACTTATGTGATTGATAATACCCAATATCAGGCAAGTGATGACGATCAGAGTATTGCAGGTGTCTTCTGGAAAAAAGAGGCAGTTTGTGCGGGATATGCAGGTGCAGTTCAATATCTTCTGGAAAGAATAGGCGTTCCGTGCATTTATGTAGATGGAAGCACGCAGGGAAGTACAGAAGGGCATGCATGGAATATTGTAAAACTGGATGGAGAGTATTATTATGTAGATGCTACTAATGGTGACCAGCCGGATTTTCTTAATGGGAATGCTGCGCAGCTGGAAGAACATAAGACGATTATTTATGATTATCTTTGCCCTTTTCCAGAAGAATACGAAAAAAAATATATAAGATCGGAGGAACTTACTGTTCCGGACTGTACTGCAAAAGACATGAACTTCTATGTTCTGAATCAGGGATGTTTTGACGGATATGACTGGGAGACTATTTATGATTACTGCAAAATGCGTTTGGATAATGGCGCTGCGGTAGTTCGATTTAAATTCAGCAATCAGGAGGCATTTGCTGCAGCCTGCAATGAACTTCTGGATAATGGGGAAGTGCAGAATGTAGCTCAGTATTATATGAAGCAGAATGGCCTTGGGCAGGTGGAATACCATTACGGCGTGCTGGATAATTTTTATACCATATATCTGATTTTCTGAATAAAGATCATGAAGTGATCGGCAGATTTTCAGGCAGAATAATGAATTCAGGAAGAGAGGAGTAAGCGAATGAATATGGATATGTTATCGAGGGTGTTTGACATTATACAGAGGACAGGAGGTATGGAACAGATTGGACAGCTTATGATGATCGTATATGGAGTGCTCTGTGTGTTTGGACTTTTGAACTGTATTCTCGGGTACCGTATCTTACGTTTCTGGATGATGATCTTTGGCTTCCTCATTGGTGCAGGTGCCGGTTTTGCCGCAACATATATATCAGGTGTGCAGGATAAAATGATAATTGCAGGGGCCATGGCCGGATTTGGCATTGTACTGGCGATCGTTTCATTCCTGGTCTACAGAGCAGGTATTTTTGTACTGGGATTTGGTATCGGAATATCTTTGAGTATTTACCTGATCCATCCAACCAGTTCTTTTTCCTTTTTTCTCTGCATTCTGATCGGTGTAGGACTTGGTGCACTTGCCATGCGTTATGCAAAAGGTGTGATCATTATTGGAACCAGTGTTCTTGGCGGAGTTCTGGCTGGTTTATCCATCGCTCAGATGGGAGGCCTTGCACAGTTTCCTTATGGAATTGGTATGGCTGTGGGAATTGCACTTCTTGGTATGCTGATCCAGTTTGCCATTAATAAGGACAGAGATGAAGAGGAGGAGAGCGAAGACGAGGACGAACCCTACGAAGAGGAGAGGAGCAGAAAAAGAAAGAACATACCGGAAAACAGAAACCACGATTTCGGATATGCACCGGATGATCGTGGAAGAAAGTCCGCAGGTGGATATCGGGATGACCGGACGGGTAATTCAGACACAGAGGTAAGGCATTCCCGAAAAACTTCCGGTCGGGATGGAAGATACGGGGATCGTTCAGAACGTAGAGATTCTGCGGATGAGCGAAGAAGGAACAGAGGCGAAGACAGCAGAACCTCTGCCGGCAGAAAGGCAGGAGGCAGAAGAGAAAATCCAAACAGTTCTTCTGACAGCCGAAGAGGTGGAAATTCCAGAAACAGTTCCTACAGTGGAAGGAGATCTGCTTCTGACAGAACTACGTCTTCAGAACGCAGGAGGGCAGGTACCTCTTCAAAAAGTTATTCACCTGATCCTGGAAGAGGTCGCAATTCTTATAGTGCCAGGAGCCGAAGGTATAACAGAGAGTCCGGTTATGAAGAAATCGATATGAATGAAGACTATGATCCATATGATATTCCGGACAGGGAAGAGGCACAAAATCCAAATACATATGTTGAATTTGAAAAACAGCAGCAAAGAAGACGGCAGATGGACATAGAAAATATGGCAGATCTGGATCCGGAAGATTATGACGAATGGGAAGATAAGTAAGAGAAAACCTGAGGAGTGACAGAAATGGGAAAAGAAGCAAAGACCAATGCGATGAGAATGCTTGACCGGAAAAAAGTAAAATATGAGGCGATCACATATGACTGTGGAGAATTTATAGATGGGATCCATTGCGCGGATCTTACCGGTGCGCCTCATGACCAGTCTTTTAAAACACTGGTCATGGAAGGAAAGAGCGGCGGCTATTATGTATTTGTGGTACCGATTGAGAAAGAAGTAGATCGTAAAGCGGCAGCGAAATCTGTTGGAGAAAAGACAGTAGACATGATCCACGTAAAAGATCTTACGAAGATCACAGGTTATATTCGAGGCGGGTGCAGTCCGCTTGGAATGAAAAAGAATTATCCAGTTGTGTTTGATCAGTCAGCGGAGAATTTTGAGGAAATTTATGTGAGCGGCGGAAGAGTCGGACTTACTCTGAAAGTTCCGCTTAAAGACCTTCTGGATGTGACTCAGGGGAAACTTGCTCCGATCACAATGGAGTAAAGGATTGCTAAAAAGAAATACTAAAAAAGCTTCTGCCGCAGGAAAACTTGCGGCAGGAGTTTTTTTATGGATAAAAATCCCCTGCATCTGCTTTTGCATAAGCGGGCAGGGGAAGTACATACATCAAAATTGGTTATGAAAGATTTAGTTATCCTGAGCGTCTTCTTCATTAACCTGGAAGACGTGACGTTTCTTGGCCATTTCATCGCTGGCAAGATATTCATCATAAGTTGTGATTTTATCAACCAGTTTGCCGTTAGGAAGAATTTCCATAATACGGTTTGCGGTTGTCTGTACAAACTGATGATCATGAGATGTGAAAAGGATTACACCCGGAAATTTGATCAGTCCGTTGTTAAGTGCAGTAATGGATTCCATATCCAGATGGTTGGTAGGCTCATCCAGGATGAGAATATTGGCTCCGGAGATCATCATCTTGGAAAGAAGGCAGCGAACTTTTTCACCACCGGAAAGAACACGGACACGTTTTACACCGTCTTCACCCGGGAAAAGCATACGACCAAGGAATCCACGGACATAAGTTGCGTCCTTAATCTCGGAATACTGTGTCAGCCAGTCTGTAATCGTGAGGTCATTATCAAATTCCTGAGTGTTGTCCTTCGGAAAATATGCCTGGGAAGTAGTGACACCCCATTTATAATTACCTTCATCCGGCTCCATCTCACCTGTGAGGATCTTAAAGAAAGTTGTGATCGCCTGCTCGTTGGCACCTACGAAAGCAACTTTATCCTCGCGACCCAGTGTGAAGGAAATGTTATCCAGAACTTTGACACCATCAATTGTCTTGGAAAGATTTTCAACCATAAGAACTTCATTTCCGATCTCACGGTTTGGACGGAAGTCGATATATGGATATTTACGGCTGGAAGGACGCATGTCATCCAGCTGGATTTTTTCCAGAGCACGTTTTCTGGAAGTTGCCTGCTTGGATTTGGAAGCATTGGCGCTGAAACGGGAGATGAATTCCTGAAGTTCTTTGATCTTTTCCTCTTTTTTCTTATTGGCTTCTTTCATCTGTTTGATCAGAAGCTGGCTGGACTCAAACCAGAAATCATAGTTTCCGGCATAGAGCTGAATCTTTCCATAGTCAATATCAGCAGTATGTGTGCAGACTTTATTCAGAAAATAACGGTCATGGGATACTACGATGACGGTATTGTCAAAGTTGATCAGGAATTCTTCCAGCCATTCAATAGCAGGAAGATCCAGATGGTTGGTAGGCTCATCCAGAAGAAGGATATCCGGATTTCCGAAAAGAGCCTGTGCAAGCAGGACCTTGACTTTCATACTACCGGTAAGATCTGCCATCTGTGTGTAGTGGAACTCTGTGTCGACACCGAGACCGTTGAGAAGAGTGGCGGCGTCGGATTCTGCTTCCCATCCGTTCATCTCTGCAAATTCACCCTCAAGTTCGCTGGCACGGATACCATCTTCGTCTGTGAAATCCTCTTTTGCGTAGATGGCTTCTTTTTCTTTCATGATCTGATAAAGCCTTTCGTTACCCATGATAACGGTATCCAGAACAGGGTAGGCATCATATTTGAAATGATCCTGCTGCAGGAAAGAAAGTCTCTGTCCAGGTGTGATTACGATATCACCTTTCGTTGGTTCGAGCTGGCCTGAGAGGATCTTGAGGAATGTAGATTTTCCTGCGCCGTTGGCGCCGATCAATCCATAGCAGTTGCCCTCTGTAAATTTGATGTTAACGTCTTCAAAAAGTGCTTTTTTTCCAACACGCAGTGTGATGTTGTTTGCTGAAATCATATCATACCTCTTTTTTCATTAATAAAAATCGTTTCAATTACATAGTATAACATTACAATCGTTTCCTATTGTACCGTAAACTGAAAAATTTGCAAGCTGTATTTTTCTTTTTTACATAAATAGAGGGAAAACAGCGGGTTTACAATGGATTACAGGAAAATAATAACCTTTTATTATTGAAAAAAATGCGTTATACTGACGTATATGATAAACAGAGCAGCCCGAAATCAAGGATGTATCCTGACACGAATGAAACACCCGGGAACGTGTCGGTACAGACAGGGGCGGAAATTATCATAAATCAGCAGCTTAGTTGAACAGAAGAGAGGTTAGAGATGTTTATCACCAGAGAAAGCGATTATGCGATGCGGGTTGTCCGCGCATTGATGGGGGAGACGCGTTTAAGCGTCAGTGAGATCTGCGAGAGGGAGGCGATTACAGCACCTTTTGCCTACAAAATACTGAAGAAACTTCAGAATGCGGGAATTGTGGAAGGATATCGCGGAGTTCATGGCGGATATGCCCTGAAGAGAGATCCTGCGGATCTGACATTATATGATATATATAGTGCGATTGATTCCGACATGTCGATTATTGAGTGCCTGAATGGAAAATGTGAATGTTCAAGAAACGGCCAGGACGGTGTGCCATGTTATGCTCATGACGAACTGAAAGAGATTCAGGGACAGCTGTGGGCGATGCTCCGGCGGAAATCCATGAAAGATCTTTTTGAGAAAGAGGAGCAGTAAACTGCTGTGACAGGCGGAAATAAGCGTATGATAAGATAATAAGAAGAGCGGGGAGGGAGCAATGAAAAAGTTTCTGACCGGCTCTTTTTTTCTGTCAAAAAGATAACAACGTTTGTACATGATAATATACAAAAAACAGCGAAAGAAAATGGACATAACTGGGAATCTATGCTATAATAATCAATGGAATTTTAGGCCCTTGACAGCCTAAAAATATATTTTCAACAAACCTTTAAGGAGGAATAAACAAATGGCAAGAAAGATGAAAACCATGGATGGTAACCATGCAGCCGCTCATGCATCATATGCTTTTTCTGATGTAGCTGCTATTTACCCGATTACCCCTTCATCTGTAATGGCTGAGGCAACAGACGAGTGGGCAACTCAGGGAAGAAAGAACATCTTTGGACAGGAAGTACAGGTTACAGAGATGCAGTCTGAGGCTGGTGCAGCAGGTGCTGTTCACGGTTCTCTGGCAGCAGGTGCCCTGACTACAACCTACACAGCTTCCCAGGGTCTTCTGCTTATGATCCCGAACCTTTACAAGATTGCTGGTGAGCAGCTTCCGGGAGTTATCAACGTATCTGCCCGTGCACTTGCTTCCCACGCACTTTGTATTTTCGGTGACCATTCCGACGTTATGGCCTGTCGTCAGACTGGATGTGCAATGCTTTGTGAGTCTTCTGTACAGGAGGTTATGGACCTTACACCGGTTGCTCATCTTGCAGCAATCAAAGGAAAAGTTCCGTTCATCAACTTCTTCGACGGATTCCGTACATCTCATGAGATCCAGAAGATCGAGACATGGGACTATGAAGATCTGAAAGATATGGCAGATATGGACGCAATCGCAGAGTTCCGTAACCGTGCTCTGAATCCGAACCATCCATGTCAGAGAGGTTCCGCTCAGAACCCGGATATCTTCTTCCAGGCAAGAGAGGCATGTAATCCATATTATGACGCTCTTCCGGCAGTTGTTCAGGAGTATATGGACAAAGTTAACGAGAAGATCGGAACAGATTACAAACTGTTCAACTACTACGGAGCTGCTGACGCTGAGCACATCATCGTAGCTATGGGTTCCGTAAACGATACCATCGAGGAGACAATCGATTACCTTATGGCAGCTGGTAAGAAAGTCGGTGTTGTTAAAGTTCGTCTTTACAGACCATTCTGTGCACAGGCTCTTATCGATGCAATCCCGGATACAGTTAAGCAGATCTCTGTTCTTGACAGAACAAAAGAGCCAGGAGCTCTTGGCGAGCCTCTGTATCTTGATGTTGTTGCAGCTCTTCGCGACAGCAAGTTCAGCGATGTTAAGATCTTTACAGGACGTTACGGACTTGGTTCCAAAGATACAACACCTGCACAGATCGTAGCAGTATATGAGAACACTGAGAAAGAGAAATTCACAATCGGTATCGTTGATGATGTTACAAACCTTTCTCTTGAGACAGGTGCACCACTTGTTACAACACCAGAGGGAACAACAAACTGCAAGTTCTGGGGACTTGGAGCTGATGGTACTGTAGGTGCTAACAAGAACTCTATCAAGATCATCGGTGATAACACAGATATGTACGCTCAGGCTTACTTCGATTATGACTCCAAGAAGTCCGGCGGTGTTACAATGTCTCACCTTCGTTTCGGTAAGAAACCGATCAAATCCACATACCTGATCCACAAAGCAAACTTCG
>ERZ826396.188-NODE-188-length-96774-cov-10.637062_pt1 | contig 96774 bp, 73 predicted proteins | sample MGYA00519926_ERZ826396 | MGnify/ENA primary metagenome ERZ826396 (study PRJEB31778, sample SAMEA3449230) | human gut metagenome | biome: human gut; feature: human-associated habitat; material: faeces | place: United Kingdom | collected 2010/2012 ... | reverse complement strand
CGTGCGGGCATTTTTCAATTCAAGAGAGCGCCTCAGGCGGTCTTTCCTATAAAGTAAAAACAGTGGCTTTCTATGATAGAAAACCACTGAAATGATGCTTAAGTGAATGGCATTGATTGAACACCCATGTGAGTGAATCAATCTTAATTTCAGTGAAGACTCATCCTAGTTTTCGGACAGTCTCCCCTGGCTGTATTTGTAAGAGTCTGCTATTTTTTCTTTGCCCGTCTGTCTTCTAGGTCTTTCTGGATCCTGGGATATATTTTGTCAATATTTGCATTCAGCAGAATGACAAGTCCGATGGCGGTGACAATAAGCGGAACGTATGTGTAAAGTGCCTTGATGGACTCAAGCGCGCTCGCTGATTTTACAGCTTCGGTTCCCACATAGTTGCCAAGAGCAAGTCCCCATCCGACGATTGCAGATCCAAGCCCGGTGCCGACTTTCATTCCGAAGCTGGTAGCGCTGTAAGTAAGCCCTTCGTTGCGCACACCGGTTTTCCATTCGCCGTAATCCGCAACGTCTGCTACCATGGCGAAGATTCCGGCGGAGTTGGGGATGTGTCCGATACCTCTGACGGCAAGCCCGAGAAGAACCATCGGAAAGCTTGTCGGTGCAATCAGGATAATGGCGTATCCGGCAATTTCCAGAATATAGCCAACTACCATACATTTCCATTTTCCGAATTTCCCTGCCAGCGTCGGGAAGACAAACAGTCCGATCATGATGGGAATATAGTTGGCGAGCGTCATTGTGCCAAAGAGTCCGTCATTTCCCAGAAAATCTTTTGCAAAGTAGATGCCTACTCCTCCGGTGAGTCCCATTGCTGTAAAGTTGACTACAAACAGGAGAGCAACAAGGATGAAGTATTTATTCTGGAAAAGCAGACGGATCGATTCTAGGACTGGGACGGTGCTGTCGGAGTCTTTTGACTCTTCCGTGTTTCGCTCTTTTGTTCCGAAAAATGTAATCAGAAGACAGATCATGCCTGCGATGCCAAAGATGACTGACATGCCGGTCCATCCAAATTCATTTACCATCGGAGTGGTCACATATGAGATCAGGATCATGACAGCGTATACAAAAATGTAACGGATGGAGGTCATGCTGGTACGGTCGTCCTGCCGTCCGGTAACAAGTGACAGCAGGGTAGAATAGGCCAGGTTGCATGCTGTGTATATAAAAACAGCAAGTATGATATATGTAATGACTGCATATACGATTTTTCCAGTATCAGACAGACTGGAAGGAACACTGAAGAGGAGGATCAGCCCGATTGCCATCAGCGGGGCAGTCCGGAGAATCCAGGGTCTTGCTTTGCCCCAGCGCGTATGGGTACGGTCAATGATCGCGCCCATCCCGAGGTCGGAAAAACCATCCAGGATACGGGTGACAAGCATGATGGTTCCGACGACGCCTGCAGTGATTCCGACACTGTCTGTGTAATACATAGTAAGGAATGAGCCTACCACGGTCCAAATAAAATTACAACCTACATCTCCCATGGCAAATGCCAGTTTTTCTCCGAGTTTTACTTTGTAATTCATTGATCTTCCTCCTTTACATTGACGGTTCCCTTGATCAGATCATTGTCATCAGAACTGGAACCGATATATACGTTGTATTCCATTTCCTCCAGTTCAAATCTGTGAGTTTCCGGACGATACCATTTTAATTCTTCGAGGGGACACAGAATTTCAACTTCTTTTTCTTCCCCCGGATCAAGAGTGATCCTCTGAAATCCTTTCAGAGATTTCAGGGGACGGTCCACAGAAGAATTCTGAAAGCCTATATACAGCTGCAAGACTTCCGTACCTTTTCGGGATCCTGTGTTTTTAATTAAACATGACGCGGCAATGTTATGGTCCTTTAGGCGGAAAGAAGCATCCCGTATTTTGAAGTCCGTATAAGAAAGACCGAAGCCATAGTGAAAAGCAGGTTTCTTTCCTTCTTTTTCCAGTTTTTCATATCCATGGTAGTATTCGTAAAACTGATAGTCTGTTTCCCATTCGATCTGAGGGAGATCCTCCTGAGAAACAGGGATCACAAAGGGCAGTTTTCCGCTTGGACTGACGTCTCCAAACAGGATTTCGCCCAAAGCGGTGCCGCCTTCCATTCCCGGATAGTATGCCATGAGGATCGCTTTGACACTGTCCTGCCATTCGGAAGTCAGGATGGTGCTTCCGCCGATCATGACGACAATGGTGTCGGGATTTGCAGTAGAGGTTTCCTGTATGAGACGGATCTCGCTTTTATGCAGTCCCAGGTCATACCTATCCCCGCCCCGGGCGCCGGTATAGGTTTCGTCAAAATTCTGGGTTGTGTATTCACCTTCGTCATTGTAATTATATCCGGCAACGACGATGACGGCATCGGCGGAAGCTGCCAGCTCTTTTGCGTGTGAGAGATTTTCACCTTCGTAGAAGATGACTTCGCTTTCGGACGCTGCCCTGGTGATCCCTTCAAGCAGAGTTACAATATATGGCGGGAATACCTGACTGGATCCGTGATCTCCGAGATTTTCCGCTGTGGCAAGTTTCCCTATGACGACAAGTTTTTTCGTCTGTTTCCTGTCCAGAGGAAGAAGACTGTCCCTGTTTTGTATCAGTGTGATACCTTCCCGCGCGGACTGGAGAGCAAGGGAGATGTGCTCTTTGCATCCGATCACAGAATCAGGATACTTTCCATTCCCGGCATCGCGGAAGCTGATCATGGTCCGTATAATGCGGAGAACCGCATCGTCTATCGTACTTTCGGATACCTGACCTTCTCTTACGGCCCGGATCAGTTTGTCACCGAAATAGGTCGTGCCGCTCATTTCGATATTCTGACCGCCGTTTGCCGCTTCAACGGTATCGCGGACGCCGGATCCGAAATCGCTCATGACGAAACCGTCAAATCCCCACTTGTTTTTTAACACCTGATTGAGCAGGTAATCGTTGTGGCCGCAGTAGCTCCCTTTGTATTTATTATAGGAACTCATAACAGCGGCGGCGCCCCGGTCAATACATTTTTTAAAATGGGACAGAAAGACTTCTCTTTCTGTCCGGGGAGAACATTCGACGTTTACGCTGAACCGTGAAATCTCCATTTGGTTAAACGCAAAGTGCTTAAGACAGGCAATTACATTTTCGCTCTGCACGCCTTCCACGATCGCGCTCCCCATTTCTCCCATGTGAAAAGAATCTTCGCCGTATGTCTCCTGGCTGCGACCCCATCCCGGATGATAGGGAAGGTTCAGGCAGACGCCCCCGAAAAGATTCCCTCCATAAGCGCGGATTTCTTTTGCAATTGCCTTCCCGATTTCTACTTCCAGCTCCGTGTCAAAGGAAGCTCCGCGGAGCATGGCAACAGGAAAGCAGGTGCTTCTGCCCGTACCGCACACAACACCCCGGGAACCGTCACAGAACAGGACGGGAGGAACATTGTACTCGGGAAGTCCTCCGGCACTGCAGGGGATATAATTATAGTGCTTTTCAGGTGACGTGCGTGATTCTGCGAGTATTTTATCTAACGGCATGTCACCGCTCATAAGAGATACCTTTTCTTCCAGAGAAAGTCGGTTTACGATTGCCCGCGCTTCTTCGGTATGTTTTAATCGATATTCTTTACTGCATTTCATAGTGTCAGACCTCATTTGCATATTTTCTTAACAGTTGTTTTGCCTCGTCATAGTGGTAGGGAAGATATCCCTTAACATCCAGTTTCAACGATCGCTCAATGCTCTTTTTCTGGTATTCTCCCGGAGTGACTCCCACTTCGTTCCGAAATGCCCGGTAGAAAGTATTCTCGGCATTAAAACCGCATTGAGAGGCGATATATGGTATGGATAAGTTTGTAGAACGCAGCATGTCTGCGGCTATGCTGATCCGGTGTTCGAGCACAAACTGCTTTGGGGATTTGCCGGTATATTTTTTCATAAACCGATAAAGTGTTTTTTCTCCTATTCCCAGTTTTTTCTGAATGTCAGAGATGACTGACGGAGTACAGCAGTTTTCCTGCAGATAGTCGATGATCTGCATAAAAAGTTCCACGTCGCTGGCAGAAGGCGGACCTGATCTCTGATAAAGGTCGTAGACAGAGTAGTCGATCAGGTCTGCCAGAAGTGAGCAGACATATGCACTGATCCGATAACGGTTGGGCCTGGCAGCCAGTGATTCATATCCGGCTCCTGCGAGGAGTCGCCGATAAGACGCATAGCCGTTTCGCGGCGTCTTTTTCCCGTCCTGGCTGTTCAGGTAAAAATAGAAGAAACCCCTCCGCAGGTCTGCAAACATTTTTTCGGAGATCTGCAGAAAGAGGCAGAGGTTATCTCCGTGAAGTCGTCTTAGGGCATGTACTGTCTGAGAATTAATCAGGATAAAATCCCCTTTTTCAAGAACAAATTCATCAGCGCTCTCATTAACCACCAGCTGGCCCTTAAGTACAAGGATAAATTCATAGTCGTAATGCCAGTGGAAACCGGAATAGTCGATGGCTGTTGTAAATAATTTGATCCGGTTTTCCCCGTCGTGCTGAACTGTTTCATAAATATATGCGCACATAAATATCACCACTTTGGCTTTATATTATAATATGGTAATAGTATACTGTATGTCCGTGAAAAAATCTCTCAATTTTGGTCATACTTTTTCAATTTTTGGACTATAATCACAATATTTTGATAAAAGAGATGTAACTATTCAGAACCCCCTATGCAAAGATAAACTTAGGGCATCCTGAAAAAGCTTTTCTTATTGCGTCATATGCGTTACGCCCCTGCTTATGGGCAGTACCGACATAAGACATGATTTTTAGATAATCTCTGACTACGTCTTCACTTCTGAAGCAGCCGGATACCTTCGTTTTGACCTTTATCATCCTGATATCACGTTCACTTGCTTGATTGTTATCGAACGGAACCTTGAAGTTATGGATAAAAAGGCAGACTGGTGCCTTGTATTTTTCAAGGCGCTCTACCAAGGCAAGAATCTTTTCTTTTTTCTTCCGGCCACGTTTTTTCTCCGTGGCAACCGGAAGAGGATTCTCTTCCCTGGCTTGTTTAATAAGTTTATCGTATTGCTTATCAAACTTATGATAGTGATAATAGCTGAGAGACTCTTTTCCTGCCTCAACCGCTTTATCTTTGACCTTCTTCATCGCTAACAGAAGGTCTATAAATGCAGCTGCCCATTTCTGTTCGGGATAGTTCTCTGTAAGCCCTGTCAATTCCCGTAACAAATGAGCGCAACAAACAGCATGCCGGCAATCCTTGTAATTCCAATAGGATGTCCAGCAGTCATGCATGGCAATCCCGTGAAAGGATGGCAGAACACCACACTGCTCCATGCCAAGATGCCTTCTTTTAGGGCTGATATCAAGATAGGTGAATTCACTATTTGATGCATCATGAACCCACCAGAGTTTCTTATCCACACGGGTTCCTGTTTCATCGAAATGTCCAAGACCCGATTCGGTAATCTTTTGCTTTATTCTGTTTACCGTTTCTGATACAGCATCTGCGTAGCGTTTTACCATGTTGCTTATGGTGCCGGTAGCGATCGGGATATTGAACACACCAGAGAGAATCTCATGGGTTCTTTTTACGCTGACTGCTCCGACTGTATTTAAAGCCACAGATAATGCCTGCAGATTTTCGCCATACTGCACAGTTGACTTCACATTCGTAGGAAATGCCCCTTTTCTGGTATCTCCGTGAAGCATACAGATTGGAATTTCAAGCAGCTGATGTTCGGTTACATTCACAGTCAATGTCATTTAGATAAGGTTTTTTATGATGAAAACAGTATATCATATGCGGTCATTCATTGAAAATACTGTTCAGTTAAGAAATGCTGTATTTTTCAGGTGGACTAATGCGTAGAAAGTAGGTGTATGATGAGTTCAAGTCAGTACCACCAGCTCTGCTGGTGGTTTGTGTTTGCCCTTCCAGGGCACATTGCATTTCCACCTGAAGGCGGTCTAACAAACCATTCCTTTAGTTACTGGTGGCCGCTTAAAAGCGGCTCTTTTTTACTTTTCCGAGTCCCCTTCTAAGCGATCTCTTTCATATTGTTCTTGTATATATTGTTTTATTGTTTCTTCATTAACGTTACCTACCGTTTCACAACAGTATCCTCTTGCCCAAAAGTGACGATTATTTCTGTCTCTATATTCTGGATGTCTGTCGAATATCATTAATGCACTCTTTCCTTTGATTCGACCTATTGTTTTTGACACATTTAACTTCGGCGGAATCGATACATACATATGTACATGTTCTGGAAGGGTTGCTGCTTTTAATATTGTTACTCCTTCTATTTTACATACTTTTCCTAATATCTCTCCTACATCTTTTCGTAACTTTCCAAACATCACTTTTCTTCTGTATTTTGGAATAAATAGTCGGGTAAGGGCCAGGCATTACTGCCTGTCCCTCCCCTAAGAACGGAACGTGCAGCTTTCACTGCATTCCGCTCACGCATCTATAACGCGTAGTATCCGCTACGTGCGGCAGTACTTTTCTGGTATGCTGTGTTTCTCTTCATTCTATGTTCTTCCTTTCTCTTTGCAAAATAGTCTCTGTCAAGATATGGGTTTTTGTTCAAATCCAGCGATTTCATTCGTACTATTGGCATATCCGTCATTTGGTAAAGAATTACTTTATCAGTCCTAAACGACCATTGTCTTCCATTTCTCGGATGCCAGTACCTATTTTTAACCCACCTGTTGTGCTTCCTGGGGTGCCTCCTCTTTGCCCACTTCCACAACATTTCCCAAAGCCTATGGTCAATGAGTGTAAATGTGCTCTTTGCACAGACACAGTGATGGTATTCTGCCCAGCCTTTTATTATTTGATTGAGTTTCACTATTAAGAGTTCCTGTTTTGCTTCGTGGTAGTATTTTACCGTCTTGCTGAGTTTATCCGTGATTTTCTTTTTGGATTTAATCGACGGCCGGATTAAAAGTTTGCCCTTGAATTTTCTAAAGTTCCATCCCAGAAAATCAAATCCCTCCTCTATGTGAGTGATTACAGTTTTTTCTTCTGATAGCTTTAATCCTCGTTCTTTCATAAACTCCATGAGTATCTGTTGAATTTCAATAAGTATTTCCCTGCAATTTGATGTCACAATGAAATCATCAGCGTAACGGCATAGATGCACTTTGTGCTTGTTATAGTTCGGGTTATAATGTCCTGTGCTACTCGTACTGTATCTTTTAAGCAGGATAGTCTCCAGACCATCCAGTGTTAAGTTTGCATACGTTGGACTTATCAGCCCTCCCTGTGGACTCCCCTCTGTTGTTGGAAACCATCTCTTGTTGTTCACATATCCACTTTTCAAGAATTGTTTCATTATCCTTTTATCAGCAGGAATATTTCTCATCATCCATTCATGGCTGATGTTGTCAAAACATCCCTTAATGTCACCTTCCAAAATCCATTCCGGTGAGGTTCGTCTTGATAAAAGCTTGAACATATATTCCATGGCATCTTGCGCACACCTGTTTTGTCGGAAGCCAAAAGAGACCCTGTCTGCGGTTGTTTCCGCTATTGGAGCCAGTGCCAGCAGTTGCAATCCCTGCATGGCTCTGTCACTCATAGTTGGTATCCCGAGCGGACGTTTCTCCTTTTTTCCGTATTTCTCAATGTAGGCTCTTTTTAGTGGTTTTGCTTTATACGAACATGTCTCGAGATTGCAGAGTGCCTGGATTTTATCTTCATCCGTTGTCCAGATGACACCATCAATTCCCGGTGTTTTTTTCCCTTTGTTCGTTGTTACTCTCCTGATTGCAAGAGCTTTGGCATAGAATGAATTGGTAACCAGTTTTTGAAGCCTCTTTACGAGTCTCCATTTATTTTCCTGTACTGCTTTCACAATTCGTACTTGTAGTCTATTAACATACAGTTCCGCCTGTTTCCAATTAATTTCTTTCCATTTTGGCTTATTGTATGTCTGCATTGTCCTCGCAGATTGCGTCATTGAACCTTGTGCATTCATAAATTCCCAGTCCTTCATGTGATTAGACACGCACCAGACGTCTGCTCCTTTTCAGGTGGGACAAAGTTTGAATCCCTATCTGTTGCATTACACAACAGCATTCGCTTCTTCTGGCATCCTTTCCTCCTGCGCATTGTATCTCTCTTACGATTGACCTACCTGTAAAGGAGCACATGAGGGTTTCCCAGTTTCGTTGTCTGAATTGTTACAATGCATTTAGGCTCCATCTTTAGACCGGAGGTGCTATGTCCATTCTACTCAGCGTATATCGAAACCGCCAAGTCCGTGCCCTCTAACCGTTTTGGTAATGGTGTATCAGCCACTTTCACCATTTCACGTATCACGACCCTTACGATGGTTCACGTATGTTAGCCATGTGCATCAATTCCTAGCAGTTGGGCGGATGTGGCTTCCACTTACCTGCGTTGTCCCACTGCTTCACACCTTTCATCACTTACTAGGCATTTCGTGGTAGGAATATCACGAATGGAGGTGATAGCGCATTTGCGCACTTCAAACAACGACCGCAGGTCGCACCAATATGGTACGTGCAATTATATCTACTATGTGCTAAACTTTGATTATCCATGGATACCTCCGTTGTCTTTTATGTGGTTTGCTAGACCCACATTCATTGTACAACGGAGGTTTTTAATTTGATACTACATTTATCGCCCCTTGCGTCCACGAGTCTCCCCAGCTCTGCTGGGGGTTTGAGATTGTTTCAATCAAGAATTTCATTTGAAACGGATTTACTCTGCATCTGGAGCATAAACTGAATATACTGGCGGAAAGAAAGTTTGCGGTTCCTGGTAAAATCACTTTCCGGATTACGGCAGAACATGGAGTGAATTTCATCGAGTTCTGTGATGCAGTTGTCGAGTGTGGATTTTAAATTAGATAAGAAAAAATCAGCCATAACGAGCCTCCTTGAAATATGTTTATAATCAAGGCTCGCGCAACATATATTGGCTTACTTGTCAACTGTTTTTTGTAATATTTTTAAAGTTTTTAGGCATAAAAACAGTGGCTTTCTATGATAGAAAACCACTGAAATGATGCTTAAGTGAAAGGCATTGGTTTTCTATGTGTTTTCTAACTATTTCAAAGCAGAGTGTGTTTAAAAAATCATTTTCTCAATCGGCACGCCCCGCTTTGTAGGAAATTTTGCCCCAAAAAAGAGGCTCACCTTTTTTACAGATGAACCTCTCTCATTCTATTATTTAATTTATTCACATTTCCGCGGCTGAATCAGTCCTGCTCATCCTGCCTTAGAGCGTGTCTAAAAAGCATTCCGGCAATCTATGTGCCTCACCAGAGCGTATCCGCCCGGATGTTTAATTCCAGCCTTCGCCGTACTGGAGGCCTGCGCCGCCTTCGTTATTCTCCCAGTCTTCCAGAAGATTATCATCCTGGCTGCTTCCCTGACCATCACCGTTGTCCTTGGAATCTGTACTCTGTGTATTTGTATTCTCGCCAAGAGTTACAGTTACTGTCTCTTCTTTATAACCTTTTCCATCCGGAACTTCAATGGTAAGCTCTACATCCTCGCCAGGCTCGTAGTAGGAAAGGAAATCAACCAGCTGTTCCTTGGTTGTAACTGTCTTACCGGCAAATTTAGTGATGATGGATTTTGCTTCGATACCAGCCTTATCAGCTGCACCGCCTTCTGTTACGTCTCTTACAAGAACGCCTTCCGGAACACCGTATGCTTCACTTACTTCACTGTCAACACTCTGAACTGTAATTCCCAGAACACCATGGTTATCAACTTTATCTCTGGTCTCCTCATTCATCAGGCTCTCCAGAGTATCTGTTACATCAGAAATTGCGATTGCATAACCGATACCCTCAACCTCTGTGGAAGCAAGCTTTGCAGAGTTGATACCAACAACCTCACCGTTCATGTTCAGAAGAGCTCCACCGCTGTTGCCTGGGTTGATTGCTGCATCTGTCTGGATCAGGTTTGTAGCAGAATTGCTGTCGCTGTCATAATCACCAACTGTATCATCAGAATTCAGCTGACGGTTCTTGGCACTTACAATACCGGTTGTTACGGACTGTCCATAACCAAGTGCGTTACCAATTGCAACAACCTGTGCGCCAACCTTCAGGTCATCGGAATTACCGATGGTTGCAACTGTAATTGCATCCATTGTGTCGCTGTCAATATCATCCAGGGAAACTGCTACAACTGCAAGGTCTTTCTCGCTGTCGTAACCTTTTACCTTAGCTTCACATGCAGTACTGTCACAGAAGCCAACAGATAAAGTCTCTGCACCTTCAACTACATGGTAGTTGGTTGCAATCAGAAGCTCTGAATCATTCTTGCCGATGATAATACCGGAACCGCTTCCCTGTACCTCTCTCTGCTCTGGAGCATAAGCACCATACTGACCAAACATTCCATAATAGCTCTGAACCTCTTCTACAGATTTGGTTGTAATGGAAACGATGCTTGGCATTGTCTCTTCAACGATATCGGATACATCAAGGCTTCCCTTTGCTGTACTCTCATCTTTACTGTCATCCTTGGAATCATCGGATTTCTTCTCTGATTTCAGAAGTTCAACCTTGTCTTCACTTGCCGCCTGTACGCTCTGCTCATAGCCTGTCAGATAGTTAACTCCTGTATATGTTCCTGCTGCAAGACCACCTGCCAGTACTGCACAAAGACTAATGCTTGCTGCCTTTTTAAGTTTTCTCTTTAATTCTTCATTTCTATTCTTCATGATAAAAGCCTCCTTTAGAAACTCCTTTATGTTCTTTTCATTTGATAGTTCACAGTATAGAGACAATTTGTGTTCTCTTTGTGGGAAAAATGTGTTTAAATTGTTAAATTCCGCCTTTTATCTTAGCACGTATAAAGATTCTTTACAATGCTTACTTCCTGACAAAATCCCCCGGTCAGGAGCGCAAAGCCACCAGACCGGGGGATTTCTTTATCTGTCACTATATCCGGCAAAAATAACCGCCATTTTTTATTTGTTCGGCATGATCCAGAATTTCATGGTCGGGTAGCTGAGAACTACCTGAACCAGAATGTTCACCACATTTGCAAGTGTAGGTGCAAGTGCTTCGGAAATACCGATGTTAACGAAAAAGCTCTGGCTGTAAGCAGGAAGTGCTGCGGATACAAGCACCAGCACAACTGCAAGTACAATGTATTTCGGTACAGCCTTCTCAAACGCTGCATTGGATTTGAAAACCAGATTCTTCTGTACAAAGAAGTTTACGGTCTGGGCTGCTGCAGTTGCAACCAAAAAGCTTAAAAATCCACATAAACCAAGATTGGACTCGATATTATCTGCGTAATTGAACACCAGAAACTTAAATGGTGTATTTGCAAAGCTTTTGAAAATAAAACCGGTGCACAGCCACATGATAATGAAGTTTGTAATAGTTGCGCAGTTGGATAATACGTTAAATTTAATAAATTCCCAGATGTTTGGGTGATCTTCGATTAACTGTTTGATTTTTCCCATAATGATACTCCTCCTATTTTTGCTCTTCCAGATCTTTCCCGTACTGCTTGTTCAGCTTCTGGTTTCTGAAAAATCCGCTGATTACTTTTCCAAGTCCGCTGAAATGGCCGTTTACAACCTTCAGAAGTCCCTCTACCATTTCCATGGAAACCATGCCGCCGGTCATCTTGGCGATTGCACGGAATGGCATGTTGTACTGGAACAAGGTGTTCAGATCCGGAATTCCCGCTGCCTCGCTCTTTTTCAGCTTTTCACCCAGCTTCTTACAGATGAAGCGGGCAATTCCGCTCTTCGCGTAATACATCTGGCAAAGGGCATCATTCATGCCAAGCTCGCCGCTCCAGCTTCCGTCCGGGATGGAATGTCCCAGGATCGTCTCGTACTCCTCATTTCCGACCTGCTGGATTTTTCCCTCCACGTAAGAAGAAACGCGGTTGGTATAGTAGGGCATTACCTCAGTGGTTCCGATAATGGCAAGAGAATCCTGAAGACGGATATCCGCACAGCTTGCACCGATCATAATGCTGTAAACGCCGCCTTCTACTTCCCATTTATTTGTCTTCATATTCCAGTAACGGAATGTCTTGTCGTCGAACTTAATGGTAACATTTTTCTCCTCGCCAGCCTTTAAGAACACCTTGGAAAAACCTTTCAGCTCCTTGACCGGACGGAAAACCTTTGCTCCCGGAAGTCCTACATAAAGCTGTGCGATTTCTGCTCCGTCGTATTTCCCTGTGTTGCGAAGGGTAAAGGTTACACTGTCTGGTTTCACCTGAAGGTTGCCATATTCAAATGTAGTGTAGGAAAGACCATGTCCAAATGGATAATTTACTGGCACACCAGCTGTGTCAAAATAGCGGTATCCTACATAAATTCCCTCTCTGTACTCAGAGTTACGCTCCTGGGAAGGATAATAATTGTAAGAAGGTGTGTCCTCGTATTTCTTAATGTAAGTTTCAGCAAGCTTTCCGGATGGGTTGACTTTGCCGGAAAGAATATCAAGCACTGCACCTGCACCTGCCTGACCCATGAGAGCGGTGTGAAGCAGGGCTTTGAAATGATGGTGCCATGGCATTTCAATAACAGAACCTGCACTGATGATACCAATCATGTTTGCGTTGGCTTTTGCCAGCTCCTGGATCAGGTTGATCTGGTTCTGCGGAATGCGGAGATGCTTGCGGTCAAGACCTTCTGTCTCGCTTTTCTCGTTCAATCCGAAGAAAAACAGAACCACATCAGAACGGCGGGCAAGATCTACGGCCTCTTTTTTCATGGTCTCATCTTCTTTTCCGTCACGCTGATAGCCACGGACGATTCCAGTCACAGAGATTCCGCTGGTCTCCAGCATGTCCTTGATGGAATCTACTTTTGTGGAGTTTACCATGGAAGAACCTGCCCCCTGGTATCTTGGGTCAAAAGCGAAGTCACCGATTATGGCTGCCTGAACCTTCGCTCCAACCGGAAGGATTCCGTCCTCATTTTTCAGAAGAACTGCACTGTTCTCGCAGGCAAGACGTGCCAGCTTGTGGTGCTCCTCATGAAGGGCTTTCTTGTCCGCCACTTTTTTATAATGCTTTGCATTCTCGGTGGTAGTAAGTACCAGATCAAGAAGCTCGTCTACGCGCTCGTCGATGTCCTTCTCACTGATCTTGCCGCTTTCTACGCTGGCAAGAAGCTCTCTTGCCGCATCAAGTCCCGGAGTCGGCATTTCCAGAGTGGAACCGTTCTTTACACCGAGAGAATGGTCGTTAGAAGCACCCCAGTCAGTGATAACAGAGCCTTCGAAGCCCCATTCGTCACGGAGAATGTCTTTCAGCAGATGCTCGTTTTCGTTGGCGTAAACACCGTTTACCTCGTTGTAGCTGCTCATAACAGTTTTCGCGCCGCCCTCTTTGATGGCAATCTCGAAACCGGTGAGGTAGATCTCACGGAGAGTTCTCTCATCTACCACTGCGTTCATTGCCATACGGCGAAGCTCCTGGCTGTTTACAGCGAAATGTTTTGCGCAGGCTGCTGCTCCTGTGCTCTGCACACCGCGGATAAAAGCAGCTGCCATTTTTCCGGAAAGATAGGGATCCTCGGAAAAATACTCGAAGTTACGTCCACAGAGAGGATTTCTCTTAATGTTCAGTCCAGGTCCAAGAAGAACGTTTACGTCTTCTTCCATGGATTCTTCACCAAGGGCAACGCCTACCCTCTGCTCCAGCTCTTCATCCCAGCTGTTTGCCATAGCTGCCGCTGTAGGAAAACAGGTTGCCGGTACTGCTGGATTGATTCCCAGATGATCTCCTGCTCCAGCCTGTTTACGCACACCATTCGGTCCGTCTGAACAGAAAATCGCCGGGATATCCAGACGCGGGAAATCTCTTGTCTGCCACTCGCTTTTTCCGCTGAGGAATGCGGCTTTTTCCTTCAGGGTCATGTTATCTATGATATTCTGATATTTCATGCTTGTGATTGCTCCCTTCTATATTGCCATAAATATAACACAACCCCGTCTGTAAAAGACGGGGTTGGCACAAACTGTCAATATATTGCACAAGATGCATTAAAAAACCATTTATTTTCATCCAAGCACTTTCTTCAGTGTTTTCTCCAACACCTGTATGTCCACAGGCTTGGAAAGATGTCCGTTCATACCGCTTGCAAGGGAACGCTTCACATCTTCATCAAAGGCATTGGCACTCATTGCATAAATCGGGATTGTTTTGCAATCCTCACGCTCCATCGCCCGAATTGCTCTGGCAGCCTCCAGACCATCCATTTCCGGCATCATAATGTCCATAAGAATCATATCATAATACCCTGGAGCTGTTTTTTCCATCTGATAAACGGCTTCTTTTCCGTTAACTGCCTGTTCTGTCAGAATTTTGTAACCTTCCAGAATTGTACAGATAATCTCCATATTCAGCTCGTTATCCTCTACCACCAGGATCCGTTTGCCCGGGAAGCTGATCTCCTCTGGCTGGCTGGTAACCGTAGTCTTCTCGCAGCTTACCGGCTGAAGCTTCACATTAAAGCTGAAGGTGCTTCCCTTCCCCGGCTCACTTTCCAGCTTAATATCGGAATCCATCATCCGCACAATTCTTCTGCTGATGGCAAGACCAAGACCGGTGCCTTGTTTTCTCGCATTATCAGAATTATCCGCCTGTTCAAACTGCCGGAAAATAAGCTGCTGGTTCTCAAGTGAAATTCCGATTCCATCATCCCGGATCTGAAAATACAGGTTGGAAAAGCCTTTCTCTTCTTCCGTCTCGCGAACGGTCAGCCACACATGTCCGTCTGGCTTGGAGTACTTCAACGCATTTCCCAGAAGATTTATCAGAACCTGGTTCAGCCTTAGGGAATCAGCCAGAAACCAATGGTTTTTCAGCTGGATATCTGCTATATACTGAATGTTATTTTCGTTCAGCTTCGCTTCCAGCAAAGGATGAAGTCCCTGTATCATTTCCATAAGATTACATTTTTCTTCGATCAGCCTCATCTTTCCGCTCTCGATCTTGGACATATCCAGAATATCGTTGATAAGCCCAAGCAGATATTCCGAGGAGTGCTCGATTTTTCTCAGACAGTCGATCCGCCGCTCCTCAGTCTGTCCATCCTTCAATGCGATCTCCGTCATACCGATAATACCGTTCATAGGAGTACGGATCTCATGAGACATACGAGCCAGGAAATCCGATTTCGCCTTGGCAGAAAGATCGTGACGCTCCAGATTCAACCGGTTCTGAATAATTGCGCTGATTTCTTCCAGACACTTACACTCTTCTTTTTTCTCCAGAACCTCCTGGTCAATGTCCCGGAATACAATACTTCCGGAATACTGTCCGTTATCTGTCATATGGAATACAATATCGTTTCTGCCTGAAGCAAAAGGCTGAATCAGCGGCTCTTTCCATATGCTTTCCCCGGAAGTCAGAAGCTGCTGCATTTCCTGTGTCTCCACAAAGTGCTGGTATTGCTTCTCAGAACAGTGGACCATACCGTCCCAGCCATCCTTTTTCTCCCAGGTTTTCCAGCAGTACAGCAGGTTATTTACCATATATTCCCCGTTGAAATGGGTGATCACAATGTCTGTCAGATGGTATTTCTCCTGCAGCTTCAACGCCAGAATATCCAGAACCACAGAAGTATCACCATCTCTGTCAAACAGGTTCAGAGCTATAGAGGAAAGTGTCATTTCCTTCAGACGTTCCAGAGAAGCCACCTCCGCAAATGCCACATCAACCGCACAGGCTTTTTCCACCGTTGAAAGCTCCTCATAGAACATGATTTCCTGCTTTCCATGACGTGCAGCTGTAAGAGCAGTCTTCGTCTGTTCAAGTGCCTCAGACAGCGAATTTCTGCTGCCTGTAACTGCGATTCCACATTTCAGGGAAAGGGACAGATGCTTCTCATCTGTAAGCGCCCCAAACTCCTTTTCCAGTCCCTGCACACTTCTCACGATCGGTCCGGTCGTACATACCGGCAGCCATACCAGCATCTGGTCTGCACCAGCCCTGATATAAATACCACCGTTTAAACCGTCCTCCTGGAAGCGCTTCGCCAGCAGACCGGCAAACTGCTCCAGAATAATATCTCCGAAGATCAGGCCATAGCGCTCATCGATTTTGGAAAACTGCTGGATTTCCAGAAGTACCAGTACCCCTTCCGGGTCATCCCGACACAGTGTTTCCACAACTTCCAGTCCGCTTCCAAGGCGGTAAAAAGAGGTAATGGAGTCATAAATCTGCTTTCTTTTCTGCGCCTGCTCCAGAAGCTTGTGCTGATGCACATTGTGAATACAGCCAACGACCCTGCTGCGCTCTTTATTCTCATCAAAAGTAATGCTTCCGGATAGATTTACCCACTGAAATTCTCCATTGGCATGCTGCAGACGAAAGTCAACATCCAGAACGCCGTCTGAGCTTTTTACTGCGTTCACCAGCTTTGCCTTATCTGCCGGATGGATACTGTCATTATCAAGAAATTCCGGATGCTTTCCGCAGTCCCATACACCGTCATTGCCTTTACTGTTAACTATTTCCAGCAGTTTTTCCTTACATTTGTAGGTAAAAAAGGCATCCTGGGAACTTTCTACCGCAATCCGATAGCGCTCCTTTTCCTCCAGAAGCTGATTCTCTGTCTGCATCTGGGTATCCGTCAGATTCTCTATCACTTTATGGAGCTCATCAAGCTCCTGAATACCTGACTCCTGAAAACCGTGAATTCCCTTCACTCCGCCTCGTACACTCTCCACCAGATGGTAAACCGGTTCCGTCGCATACTGGACAAGAAAATAAACCAGAATAACCGCCATCAGGGCACTTCCCAGAATCGCTCCCAGAATTCTCTCATAAACATCGGAAATCAATCCATACACAGAATCCTCTGTAACAAAACCGCACAATGCCCACTGCGTATCTTCATACGGCACATTTCTGCTGTACAGCTCCAGATTGCTCACAAGTCCGTAAATCTGCTGTTTCCCAATGGCAGCCCCCTGTACCAGCCGCAAATTCTCCTGCACCGGCTCCTCCAGAACAAAGTCACTTCCGTCCCGGGAAACTGCATCATACAGCGCACCCTCACCGGCAATTCCCTCATAATTTCCATTTCCATGGTCTACCACAAGGGCAAATCCTGCATTCAGATCGGAATCCAGATCTTTTACCTGAAAAAATTTGGTCAGATCATTCACTCCCACTTCAATTCCAAGCACACCGTAAACGGTTTTATCATAAACAAGAGGTGCCGAATATGTGATCATCTTATGGTTATCCTTATAGAAATCTTCCAGAATAAACGGCTTCGACCAATAGCCCAGATTTTTCATACTGGTGCGGGAATCAACGTAATTTTCTGCTGTTATATATGGCTGGTAAAAAAAGTCATCGGCATCTCTTTTCCCATTGCCCTGGAAGTGGAAATCTGTATGCCAGGAAGTATCCAGTGAAATGGACATATTCTGCGACAGTACCTTACTTCCACGCTCCATCAGCAGGTCCGTGCGGGAAGCCGTTTTGGTCTGGGGATCTGAGTCTCTCACCCAGAAGCCTTTGTATTCCCCTTCCGAATCTGTATCACCGTCATTTCCCAGAACCAGAAAAATTCCAGAAGTGGAATTGTACTGCAAAACCTCCACCATATCATAAAAAACCGTTTCCAGATATTCCTCCTGAACTTTCCCTGAGCCCATGAAGCCCTGCATATCCATCTGATGATTGCTCAATACCTTTGTCAGCGCAGAGGACAGACTGTCACTTTCCTTGTACACGCTGCTCCACTGCTCGATCATATCGTTCTCCAGAACCACCTTACGGTTCTCCACCGTATGACTGTCCAGACCGATAACCGCATTCTCCATGTTTGAGCGGATTCCGCTGAAAATCAATGTCAGGAATGGGACTGCACCCTGTACAAACACAATGATCAGTATAGGAATCAGAAATATATTCCAAAGAGATTTCTTTTTCTTCACAGCCTTCCTCACCTCCTTGTTTGCGGGAATGTTTTTTAATCCTGCTCCAGGCTATGACAGAATTCTGTATACCAGCTCTGGAAATTCTCATCTGTCAGATACTGTGCAAGAGCCTCTTCCCGGATCTCTCCGTCTGCGATTGCAGCGTCCATGGCATCTTTATCAGCCTTTGCCTTGTCAGCCAGAGAATAATCCAGGATCTTACGGGCGCTGTAGCTATTGTCAAAGGCTCCAATTGTATAGAAACTTGTTTTATCAAAGTCTTCCATTTCCGTTGTAAAACAATCGTAAACCTTCTGGTTGACTTCTATATTATTCTCTTTGATAACGGAATCCAGTGCGTCTACGCTGTTGGCTTCTTTCAGAACCGGCATATAGGAGGATTCGCATACAAAGCGCAGGTTCTGGTTCTTCTGTGTGAACCATTTCAGGAATACACTTGCAGCATACTCATGTTCCTCATCAGACTTAGTCACTGCCATTCCGGCACCTTGCTGAACTTTTATGTTCTCGCCGCCCTCCATAACTGGAGAATCACATACGATGTAATCAATCGGATAGCTTTTATTCCCTATTTCCACGGTATCCGGGAAGTATACGGCAGAAGATGTGGAGCCCGTGTATGCAAGAATATCTCCTGTCTTCACATCATCGGAACGGAATTTTCCAAGAGATGCGAAATAGCCCTTCATATAGGGTACATAGTAATTATCCCAAAGGCGGCGGATCAGATCTTCGTCTGTGTTTAAGGTCATTTTTCCATCTTTCACCTGGAAAATTTCCTTTCCCATCTGCTTCATACCAATGATAAAATAGTTGGACATGGAGTCTCTGCCGTAGAATGCTTTTCCATCATCTGGCACATCCGGGGTCTGCTCATCCGTCCACTCATAGTAGCGCTGTGCAACCTCTGTAATACCTTCTGTAGTGGCAAGTTCATCCACTGTAGTTCCAGTGGCTTCTGCAAAAGGCTTCCAGTCAGTCTTATTGATCATGGTGATCTCTGTGGATTTGGCAACTGGGAAAAGATATAAAGCGCCACCCTGGTTAAAATAGCCCTCCTGAATGTAGGAATCTACATACCTGGACAGCTCATCTTCTGTAAAATACACGGAAAGGTCTGCCAGCTTATCCTGCTGCTGTACTGCGTAAGCAGTATCAGAATAGGAAGAGAAAATATCCGGCAGTTCTTCTGCTCCCACTTCTCCGTTCAAAGAGCTGTTGACTGCTTCCTCAAGGTCGGATACGGAACCCTGACTGTAGCTCTCCACGTAGACCCCCTCCTCTTTTCCAACGGAGGCGTTAAATTCCTTTACAAGGGTGTCAAACATTGCCTGCTGGGCACCGTTGTAATAATGCCAGATTGTCAGGGATACTGGGTGATCCGGATCCAGCTTTACAGATTTACCGCTTCCGTCTTTGCTGCTTCCACAGCCAGCTAAAGATGCGGTCATTATTGCGATTAACATCATTGCCACACATTTTTTCTTCATACTCTTTTACTCCCTCACGGCACCTGATGCCGCAGCTTAACTCAATATATACTTCTGCCCGCAGCACTGTCCAAAGACCGGCTGCCATGGCAGACCAGAGCGTGTTTGAAATCCCAAATCCTCATAACAAAAAGCCCCTGCAACAGGTAAAATGCATCGCTGACTTCTACGGAATACAATATCCTTTCCGGCGTTTTTACATGTCACATGGGTAAATTTATAACGCATAGGCTTATTATAGGAAATGTGAGAAAAAGAATCAATAAATATTCATGAAAAAGGACAGAAAATATTTCATTCCTGTCCTTTCAAAATATACGTTATTTCACAGTCACCTTACACTTAACTGTTTTCTTCCCTGCTTTCACCGTAATTACGGCTGTTCCTTTTTTCTTTGCAGTAATTCTGCCCTTGGAATCCACCTTTACTACCTTGGAGGAGCTGGATTTGTAGGTGATTTTTTCTTTGCTTGTTACTGGCTTTAAAACCGGTTTCAGGGAATATTTCTGATTTTTCTTTAATTTCAGTGTTTTCGGCACACCTGTAATCTTTGTGGTTTTTACAGCGCTTTTCTGGACTTTTACGGTAACAGACTTTTCATATCCGCTGTTCAGGTATATGTGAATACGGGTTTTGCCTGTAGTTTTACCGGCGGTAATGTTACAGGTTCCATCTGAACTAACAGATACATCTGCAATACTCCAGTTATCAGTACTCCAGGTGGAAATGAAATCTCCCTTTGCAAGCCCGGTTACTTTCAGACACTTCGTCTTCTGTCTGGTCTTCAGCACAATACTGGACTGATTCAATTTCATTGTTGGCTGCAGTCTGTCCCGGGTAATTTTTGTTTCCTGCTCGCCGCATGCACTGCAGGTACGTGTCTGGACTTCTTCCTCATCCACAGTTGCTTCCTGGGTTACTGCCCATGCAGAAAATTTATGTCCGGTTGCTTTTATTGTAGTTCTCTTTTCCGTATCGCAATATCTGCAGGTGTATTCATCGACTCCGTCATCTGTACAGGTTGCATCTTCATGCCATGACCTTACCCAGCTATGTCCGGTTGCCGGAATTGTCTCTTTCTTTTTGTCACCACATCTTCTGCAGGTATAAGTTTTTTCTCCGTCACTTTCACAGGAAGCATCTTCTGTTGTTTCCCCACGGTTCCAGTCATGACCAAGTGCCAGTGTTTCTTTTGTATAGTAATCACCGCAAAATTCACAGATTTCTTCTTCAGATCCCGAATAGGTACAGCCACTCATTTTTATCACATGTGACTTGTAGGAATGGGTATGGTTCGGATTGTAACTGTAATATACGGTTGTATTTGAATCACAAATGTATCTGGGCTGCCACGTGCTGCTATTTGCATAGCAGCGGATACTTCTCAGCTTGGCACATTTTTTAAACGCATCATTTCCTATAGATGTCAAACTTGCCGGGATTTCTATGGTTTCTAACGCATTACATCTGCCAAAAGTCTGATCTCCAATTCTGGTCAGACCCTCTGAAAGCTTTACACTTGTCAAGCTGGTACAGCCCTGGAATACACCGCTTCCGATGCTCGTTACGCTTGCAGGAATAGTTATGCTTGTCAAACTGCTGCAGTTCCAGAATGCTTGAACTTCTATAGAGGTTACCGTTCCCGGAATGGTTACACTTGTCAGACTGGTACAATTGCCAAATGTCATACCATCTATGGTTGTTACGCCTTCTGGAATTGTCACACTTGTCAGATTGGTGCAGCCGGTAAATGCACCGGAACCAATGCCGGTCACTCCTTCAGAGATAACCACGCTTGTTATTTTAGTGTTGCCAGCAAATGCATCATCTGCGATGCTTCCAGTTCCGGAAATTACCAGTTTCCCATCATCTGACAAGGTGTAGGTAATTCCTGTGTCTTCTCCATCTGAAAAAACCAGGGCTTCGTCTGCTGTTGCCGCTTCCTCATTCTGCCATTCTGCAGCTGCTTCCATGCCAGACGCATCTGAGAATGAATCCTCGGATGACTGTTCCTCCACCTGATCCATCTCCGGAGTCTGAACCTGTTCCTGAACCTCATCCTGATTGTCCAGACCCTCATTCTCCACTTCGTCAAATACTGCTTCTGCTACTTCCTCAGAAGAAAAATCAGCTCCACTTACTGCCAGTGCTGCTCCGTCTGCACTTGTGATTGCCAGCAGCAATGCTGCGGCCAGTGCCAGTCGTCTGTTTCTCATACGCTTTACCTCGCTATTCTTTTTTTCGTCTTTTCAAACACACTCCAGAGGCAAAGATTTTTCCATTAATATCTGCTGTATAACACTAAACACTTCCCCAAAATGGATAACCTGCTATTCTGCAAATGAGCCCGCAGCATACTCCCTCCCAAAATTTGTCAGACGATTAATTTAATGATAGTGTAAAACCGCATTTAAAACAATTAACTAACAGCATAGTATAGACGATAATATCAAAAAAAGACAGAGAATCTTTCATCTCTGTCCAAAAGTTTGGTCTCATAATTATAGCAATGCACAACTTTTATACATTACAAGCCTACCGTTCACAACGTAAACCAAAACTATTTCTTCAGTGTCTCATTCATACTTCCCATTCGGTATCCCTGAAGATCCATAGTCACGTATGTAAAGCCATATTCTTTGAAGGCTTTCACGATCTGCTCCCGGTTCTCCAGGACTTTCTGGAGTTCATCTGGCAGTACTTCAATTCGTGCCAGTGTACCATGAATGCGCACACGCAGCTGATGAAATCCCAGATCCAGAAGAAGCTGCTCTGCCTTATCTACCATGCCAAGTTTCTCCTTCGTAATGGTCTCGCCATACACAAAACGGGAAGAAAGACAGGCGAAGGACTGTTTCTCCCAGGTGGGAAGACCAAGGTCTTTGGACAGGGCGCGGATGTCTGATTTATACAATTCGCTGTGGCGCAGCGGGCTCTTCACCCCCAGCTCTGCAACAGCCTGTAAACCAGGTCTGTAATCACCATTGTCGTCCATGTTGGAACCCTCTGCCACTGCATTCAGCCCTTCTTTTCTGGCAATCTCCCAGATTTTCTCAAATAACTCTTTCTTGCAGATATAACAACGGTTAGTCGGGTTCTGGCAGAAACCCTCAATTTCCAGTTCTTCAGACTCTACTGTAATGTGTCGGATTCCTTCCTTCTCACAGAAGGCCTTCGCCTCCTCCAGTTCTCTCTTCGGGAAAGAACAGGACATGGCAGTAATCGCGATACATTTATCCCCCAGCACATCATGTGCTGTTTTCAAAAGAAACGTAGAATCCACCCCGCTTGAAAAAGCCACAGCCACACTTCCCAGACTGCGTAAGTATTCTTTTAAAGCTTCGTATTTATTCTGCTGCTCTTTGGTTGCAGTGATTTCGCTCATATGATTATCCTCCCACGGCGATATGTTGCTATTTATGTTACTACGAATTATCCTAGTATGTCAATGGGATTAATTGTGATTTTCTTCATCATCCTTAACTTAAACGCCAGGTTCATTCCCCCTGGTGTTCTTTCAGTCTCTGTTCAGCTGCGATCCGCTTGGGATGTTCCGGTGGGTAGCATTCCCGGAAGCCTTCCACGGCGGCTTTCAGATATATATCTTCTTTTTCCTCATCTCCAAGTGCACGGTAAACGCGTGCCAGATTCCAGGTAGGCTCTGCGACTGCCGGACCTACAAGTCCATTCTCCTTCGCAAGCTCCAGCGCCTCTGTCAGATATGGGATCGCTTCTTCCGGTCTTCCCAGGTCCAGGTAGACTACACTCATATTGTTGTCCACCATCAGAAGCAAAGAACCCTCACGATAGCCATTCTTAAACAGCTGATTGCGAACCGCAAGATGACATGCCAACGACTCTTCCCTTCGTCCGGCGGCATTGTACATTCGTGCCAGTTCCTCTGACATGGCAGAATACATCTGATTTTTCTCACCACAGTACATTTTGCACCTGTCCGTTGCTTGTTCCATACAATAGGCGGCTTCTTCCATATTCTGATCCATAGCTGCAAGCTGACCACGAAGCTGCCATATTGCAAACTCACTCTCACCCTGACGCTTTCTTTGTATCTGTTGTATCTGCTCTATTTTTTCCAGACAATCTGCCAGCTTTTCTTTTTCCTGAAGAAACATATGACATTCTGCTTTTTGATAAAGAAAATCCAGTATTCTCTGGCTATGCCCCCATTGTACACACATAAGGATTCCACGTTCTGCCCACATTTCAGCCTTTTTCACATTAAGCTTCAACATCTGCATATTCGTCTGCAAAAGCACATATCCAATTTTATAATCAATATTATCCTTCTGTTGAAAAATTAAATCACAGATCTCCCGGTAACACTCATAATTACTGCTTTGCTCCAGCCTATTGCAAAAATCACTTATAGCAAACAACATCCATTCCGATGATAGCGTTCTCTTTTTCAGCTGTTCGCGGAAGAGTTCTATATATTCTTCGTTTTGTTCAGGTTTTGTCTCTGTCAGACACGCTACCATAAACTTCGTCTCATTGGAAATCTGTGCACATCTTTTTTCCAGTTTCCGGATTTTCCCGCACATAGGAACCGGCAGCTCCAGATATCGGGCAGCCTCTGCCGCCAGTGCCACAAGCTGGTCACTGACCGCTCCCTGTACTCTGGAAATTCCCTGGAAGACAAGCCACGCAATTTCCTCCATACGAGGATCCTCGTCTTTCGATGCCTGTTTCGGGAAAAAGCACTTCTGTGCCCGTTCCCAGAATGGCTGAAACTCAGCTTCTGAAAAATCCTTTGTACACAGACTCTCTGCAATTACAGGATGCATACGGTAACCATTTCCCGTATCTTCCAGCCAGCCGAATTTCACCAGTCTGCCAAGCGCCTCTCCCAGAGTTTCGTTTTTCTTCAAAAATCCCTGGAAAAACATCACAGTAAAATTCCGGTCAATTTCCTGATACGGCAGAAGCGCGAACATCTTTGCCAGCTGGCTTCCGGTTTCTCCAATATCAGCCAGTTTGTACAGCCCACGGTACATATCAATGAGTCCGAACTCTTCTGCAACATCATTCCAGTTATTCTGCAGCTCTTCTTCCAGATAATCCCAATTACCAAAATAGTAGGTCCCCGCTTTTCCAAGAAGCTTCAATGTCAGAGGATGCTGAAAAATCTCTTTTTCCAGCAAACGACTCAGCCGGTCTTTTTCCTCTCTGGAAAGTATTTTGTTGTAATTGTCACGAAAAATCAAACTTAAGGCACTCTTTTGCGGTGCCTTTATGCCAAATGTAGTAAACCCATCCAGATGTTTCTGACGTGAAGTAACAAATATGGTGCACGGCAGATCTTTCAGTTCTGACAGGTAAGGATCTTCCTCTTCCGTATGGTTCATATTATCCAGAAAAAGCACTGTTTTTTCCTGATGCTCTTCTGACAGATGATAGATACTTTCGTGAAATCTTTCTTCCACGCTCTCACCAGTAAGATTCAGAAAACTTCTGGAAAAGCTGGCCGCCAGATTCTCCTCATACTGAACAGCTGCGATCCGGCACTTTACTTCTTCCTGCTCCATCCAGCTCACAAGCTGACGCATGAGTTCTGTTTTTCCAATTCCTCCAATTCCGGAAATCAGATACTTTCCGGAATTGAAGAACATCTCTTTCAAGTCATATAACTCTTCTTCTCTGCCAAAGAAATGGCTGGCTTTCACAGATTTCCGGAACAATTCACAGTTTCGCAGGGTGAGAAAGCTCTGCCTGGTTTCCCCGGATTCCTGATAAATACAGCTCCAGATATATTCCGGCTTTAAGTCTTCACGGTTTCTTACCAGTTTCATTTTTGCCCCGGATATTTCCGGCCCCGCCATCGCGTGCAGACTAAGCAGGGTAAACAGCCAGGCATCCCCAAAGGACTGGGAAAAATCCTTCTGTTTTTTCTCTATGTAACCGATCCAGAAGATCAGCTTTTCCCCACACTCTCTGGACAGCCATGGATCTGACTCCATGACCATACCCAGAAATTTTCTCAGCTTCTGCACAAACACAGAATGATTATAATTTTTCTCTTTCAGGAATTTTTCAAAAATCAGTACCTGACTGCCAAATGTCTCCGTATTCAGACCTTCCAGTATCTCCTGCATATAAACCTCATACAGGGGAAAGCTTTCCTTACGGTTGCAGAATTCCGAGTGATACCGATTCTGGCTTCCGCTCTTTCGAAAAATCATTTTTCCGTGTTTCGTACTTTTCCACTCATAGAGAAGACATTCGTCCCAGAATTTGACCAGGGTCAGACCCTTTTTACTTTTTTCCCCTAGAATTCCGGTAGAATAGACCGGATAATCTTTCACGGTAAACAACCGATATAAGTTTTTCAGCGAAAGCAACACATTTGCCTGCTCATCTTTTTTCATGTCACGTTCTCTCCGGTTGTAAACACAGTTCCTTTTTTATTACTGTCTACTGGTCACCTGACCAGCAGCACTTTTTACAGGTAACTAAATACAACAACTGATTTCTTATTTTTTGATTGTAATCTTAGCTTTCTTTGTGTACACGCCAAACACCTTCTGTTTCTGCTTGTTCAACTTATATGCACACGCACGTATATAATAGGTATGTCCCTTCGTCAGGTTCTTCACAGTTACCGTATTCTTTTTGGATTCTTTGATGTCCACAATATCGTAAAGATTGGAATCTGCGGTAACCACAAACGCATATCCGGCAGCACCTTTTACCTTGGACGCCGTAATGGTGATCGTGCCCTTCTTGTTATTCTTTACACTGATCTTCTTTACCTTCGGCACAACATAGGTTGTAAACTTAACAGCCTTGCTATACTTTCCAGTAACCTTCTTGCCGCCGCCCTGTGCGATTGCTCTTACTTTTACATAATAGGTCTTTCCAGATTTCAAACCGTAGATCAGTTCATTGTTTTTATTTTCCTCGACAATGTAATTCTTTACATTCTTCTTGAATTTCTTGTCAGTGGAAATTGTGATCTGATATCCGGTTGCTCTTGCAATCCGCTTCCAGGAAATCTTGGCACCATCGGTAAGCACGTTAGTTGCCTTGGTTCCGGTAACCTTCGGAAGCTTGGACGGAATTACGGTGTTCTGGTTACCATTAGATGGATTTGGTGCTTTGGTTGGCTCTGGGGCTTTGGTCGGGTTCGGAGCCTTAGTCGGTTCCGGGGCTTTGGTCGGGTTCGGAGCCTTGGTTGGCTCTGGGGCCTTGGTCGGTTCCGGGTTCTTAGTCCAGTGTGCATAAAATTTAACACCATTTACTAATTCAGACCCTGTTGGTGTATAAGGATTCTCTATCTTATCCTCATACCAATCCATCCAATAGTCAAAGGTATAGCCTTCACGGGTAGGATTGCTCAGACTGATACTGTTTCCTCCTACAAAAGTGGATGGATTGGAGCTATTATTCGTTCCACCGTCCAGATCATAGGTAATCGGAAGCACATCGCCATCCTCATAATAGAAAGTATAACGGTCATTAAAATAATTATCAACATAGGAATTTCTTACAACATATAATTTACAGCTGTCTTTGATGGAATCAAAGGCATAATAGGTTGAATGATCCCCAAGGGAAGCCAGGCTTGCACTATCCAGATCCAGTACCCGGGCCGGAATATGGATTTCTGTAAATTTACAGGAATCAAAGGCAAATCCGCTTAACAGAACTACATCTGACGGAAGTGTATAGCTTCCTGCCCAGCTTTTTCCTGCAGGATAGCAACAAATATTATTGCCTATAACCTCTCCACCGTAGGTTTTATAAACTTTGTCATAAAGAATACCATCTTTTGAGAAAAAGATGGAGTTTCCTGCATCTACCGTAATGGACTGCAGATCTGTACATCCCTTAAAGGAGCCATCCCAGATGGATTTCACATCAGCACCAACACGGATGCTTACGATACCACTGTCAGCGAACTGATAATGCAGACTGTTTGTTCCATGGATATATACATTTTCAAGATGAAGGTTCTTGCAGCCCATAAATGCAGCATCTCCGATTCCTCCGCTTACGCTTGCCGGAAGAGAAGTAAATCCGGTAAGGGCGGTACAACCCTTGAATGCATAGTCACCAATACTTGTCAATCCTTCTGGAAGGTTAATGGTTGTAAGATTTTTATTATCCTGAAAAGCACCTATTTCTATGGATTTCAGTGTAGAAGGAAAAGTTATTTTTTTCAGGGTTTTAATATTTACCACATGTCCCTCTGTAGGTTCTCCCTCTTCATTCCATTTTGTCCACTCTGTTATTTGAATTCCACTTACATAGGTAAGACCCTCCGCATAGGAAACCTCCTCCACAGATTGTTCTTCTCCCATATCCAGATAGGAAGGAGCGTTGTAAATTCTTTTCAGATTAACGCAGCCCGCAAAAGCCTTCCCATCAATTTCGTTGTATGCTCCTGTTGGTGGAAGTGTTATTTCTTCCAGTTTATCGCAACCACTGAAAGCCCATTCGTCTATTTTTACAGGCTGGGCACTTCCCACTGCTGCATTAAAATATACAATTTGAAGATTGGTACAACCTACAAAGGCTCTGTAGCCAATTGACAATGTAGGGTTCTGGGGAAGCTGAATTGCCGCCAGCCCATTATGATGATAAAACGCCTCTCTCAGTACACAGCATACACTGTCAGGAAGAATTGCCTTATATAACATATAGTCGCTGCTTTTTCCACCATAGCGGAAGGGGTGATATGCTTCGTAGGGATTACTTCTGTCAGGATCACAATAACCTACTCCAATTACTTTCTTTGCCACACCATTTTTGTATACAACACTTGGAAACTGCAGCTCCATAGAAGTCGCTTTGTCTACAGAACTAATAAATGCCTCTCCCTTTGTTCCATATTCGTAGGCATTCCAGATCTGTCCCTTACTGTCTGTCCAGGAAAAGCCGTCCTTATCCCACTTTTCCGGTTCAAAGTTAAAGAACTGACCGGAATCTGCATGTACGCTCAGCGCCATGCCCAGGCACATGATAATGCCCAGAAACAGCATTTTGATACATCTTGAAATTTGTTTTTTCACTCTTTCTTCCTCCCTCATTGTTTCAGTCATTTCCCTGTAATGAAAAGCATTGAGACTTTCTATTAGCAGTTCATAGTATTGCTGCTGTTCACAACCTAATCAGCAACCGCTTCGCGGAATGCTACCTGTAAACAGTAACACAGCATCCTCTGTTTTCTGCAAAATTCATCAAGAAAATTCACTCTTTTTTCTCATAAAAAGAATATCATATTGAAATTTTTGAAACAATAACGTTAAAGAAGGTTACGGTTTTTATGCACAAGATTGCTTTTTTTATGCATATAAAAACCTATGGAAAATTATGGTCATAAATCTTTGGATACACAGATTGATGGAATGAATTTTCAAACACATTTTAGAGCGTGTTTGAAAAAGGCTTTCTGCAAGATGTGCGTCACAATTTGTGGGAGATTTCGCCCGGATGAGGGCGCCGTAGCGGGCTACGGCAACCGAATTCGGGTGAAATATACCGCAAAGTGGGGCGTGCAGATTGCGGGAATGATTTTTCAAACACGCTCTAGAGCATGTCTGAAAAAGGCTTTCTGCAAAGTGTAAATCTGAAATAAAAAAAGAACTGCCACGTCCAACATGCATCTTTCGCATATCAGACACGACAGCCCTCACTGGCATCACGCCACTTCCTTATTTATTGTTCATAGATTTTACAAAAGCATTACTGTCCACTCCGCTGCCCAAAAGCTCTTCACGGAACGCAGCCAGCCATAGCCTCTATTACTCGGTAAACAGTGGTGTAGAATAGTATCTGTCACCAGTATCCGGAAGAAGTGCTACGATCACTTTGCCCTTATTCTCAGGCTTCTTTGCATAGTCGATTGCGGCTTTTAAAGCAGCACCAGAAGAGATTCCAACCAGGATTCCTTCTTTGTGTGCAAGAAGCTTCGCTGTGGCAAATGCCTCATCAGCCTCTGCTTTATAAATCTCATCATAAACATTGGTATTCAGAACATCCGGAACAAATCCGGCACCGATTCCCTGGATCTTGTGCGGACCTGCTTTTCCCTCAGATAATACCGGGGAGGTAGAAGGCTCAAGTGCTACAATTTTCACATTCGGGTTCTGCTCTTTCAGATATTCGCCTGTTCCGGTAAGGGTTCCGCCTGTACCAACACCTGCGATGAAGATATCAACCTTTCCCTCAGTGTCCTTCCAGATCTCCGGACCTGTAGTCGCCTTGTGCACTGCCGGGTTCGCCGGATTCACAAACTGTCCTGGGATGAAGCTGTTCGGAATCTCCTCTGCCAGTTCGTTAGCCCTGGCAATGGCACCTTTCATTCCCTTGGTTCCATCGGTAAGAACAAGCTCTGCGCCGTATGCTTTCAGAATATTTCGACGCTCAACACTCATGGTCTCTGGCATGGTGAGGATGATTCTGTATCCCTTAGCTGCTGCGATAGATGCCAGACCGATTCCGGTATTTCCAGAAGTTGGCTCAATGATTACGGAACCTTCTTTCAGGATTCCCTTCTGCTCTGCATCCTCGATCATAGCCTTGGCAATTCTGTCCTTAACGCTTCCTGCCGGGTTAAAGTATTCCAGCTTCACAAGAACAGTAGCTTCCAGTCCAAGTTCCTTCTCAATATTAGTAACCTCTACAAGTGGGGTGTTTCCGATCAATCCAAGTGTTCCCTTATAGTATGCCATATCCATTCCTTTCCCGGCGCCTGCGGCCGCTTTACATTTATTCGAGGTGATGTCGCCGTATGGCGGCCCGCCTGTTATGTCTGTATCTGCCCCCAGTAACTGCCAGCTTGCTTCTTCGCAATAATTGTCGATATTCCGTATTGATTTACTGGGTTATTTATTCGTTAAATGGATATTACCACTATTAACCCACTATGTCAATAGGTTTTTGGGATTTTATATAAGAAAATAGATTGGAGCGTTACTGTTCACTGGTAACATTCCGCGAGGTGTTTTTTGTGAACAAAGTTCACAGTAACATTAGAGCCGTCGCGTAGCGACGCTTGTACGATTTCTATACACTACAAAATCTCCACAATATACAAGAAAAGTACACCCAGTACTAATTAACACGTTGTGTTGTTTCGTGTTTTTAGCTGAATGTACCTTATTTTAAATAAATTATCACTCCTCTTCCTCAGCAACTTCACAGACCATCTCATATGCATCTTCCAGCGCGTCCAGAGCCTCAGTCAGTGTATCGACTTTCCTTACATCCGCGCCATCATCCTCATACTCCTGGATCAAATCTGAAAACTGGTCTTTCAGTTCCTCCATGTACTCTACTACCTGCTGTAATTTTTCCTCTTTTTCCAGTACGGATGATAAATTAATAATTTTTCCCATAGTATAATGTCCTCCGCTTTCAAAAAATTGTTTCTTAAAGGTTTTTCATATTTTCCACATCATAACATGTCCGAAACGTGTTCTCAATATTTCGCTTAAATTTTCACCTGCAGATTATAACGTATATTTTACAGAAAGCCTTTTTTCAAACACGCTATAGAGTTTCTCCCTTTTAATTATAACGTAGTCTGTAAATTCTTTTACAGGATTCCGCCCCGCATGCGCCGTCTCGTACTGCGCCAGCTATAATTTGCAAAAGCATCCTGGATTTCCTTTCGCTTAAGACGACTGATGGGGATTTCTGTCTTATCCGACAGCTTCAGAATATCCGTAGGCATAGCCACGATTTCCCTCATGGAAACCAGCGCCCACCGGATCGGGCGGCAAAACTCATTGGCTGGCAGAACCTCTTCCAGATCTGCCATAGACATGGAAGCATCTATCACGCCCTTTTTCGTGTGAATTTTCGCTCGTTTTCCATCTGCTTCTGCATACAGAATATCGGAAATGTAAATGCTCTCCTCCAGCCGTCCCACTTTCACGTTCACAGTCCGCAGGGAGTAGACACTGTCAAAAAAGCGATCCAGAATGTGAAACAGCTTCTCTTTTCCCACTGGCTTCACCATGTAATGAAGTGCCTCAATATCAAAGGCCTCTGCTGCAAACTCCGTACTGGTGCTCCCAAACACGATCTGCACCCGGCTGTTTCTTGAAATCAGCTTCTTCGCCGTCTCCATACCGTTCATCCCACTCATAAAAATATCCATAAAAACCAGTGAATAAACGGATGTATCTGAGGATAAAAATGCCTCCCCGGAAGAAAATTCTTCTATTTTCACATATAGGTTATTTTTGTCTGTGTATTCCGAAAGCAGCCGGGTGATATTCTCCCTGTCTTCCGCAAGGTCGTCACAAACCGCTATTTTTATCTCCTGGTTCATGTGTTGTTCCTCCCATAGAATCTGTCTGAAGTCTGTTTCTGAACCTGCCATCACTCATATTTCAGCATAATAAATGCCGCATTCTCCGGGTAAAAATCTGTCTTTTATGATTCGCTCAGTTTTTGAAACATTTCCAGATATTCCTGCTCTACTTCAACAAACGGCCGCACTGTATAATCCAGTTCAAAGTGCAGCTTCGGTGCATCCCCCGGTTGTTTCTCTTCCAGAAGAACCTCTAAATCATACCAGAGAAGATCATCATCGATTTCTTTCAGACGCTGCGCTTCTTCATCAGTCAGACTGCTTCCCAGAAATTTCTTATAAATCACCTGAAGCAGCTGCTCTTCCACCTCACGGTATCTGGGCATCTCCTGCTTCAGCGGACGGGGCACATCTGACATATAGCACTCGCTGGCATCATGCAAAAGACAAGCCAGCGCCTGACGATTGGAATACCCTCGCCCAAGTGCCTCCTTCGCACAGCAAATACAATGCTCCCCAACAGACCAGAAAGAACTTACATGCCCATTCCCCCTACAGGTCAGCGACAACGCATGTGCAATATCCTGAATATCGATCTTCTCCGCCTCCGGATGAACCGGATTGAAATGTTTTCTTGTGTATGTGGTTATGTAACTCATAGGATGCCTCCCCTACTGCTCTTTTCTTTTTCTTGCAAGATACTCATCCAGTTCTTTCTTGATTTTCTCCGGAATCTCCCTTGCAACCGGACACACTGCTGCATTTGCAAAACGTTCTGTAAACTTCGCCAGAAAATCAATATCCCCCTGTAGCTGCTCCATGGACATAACCTCCTTCACATCATAGCGGCAATGAATTGGTGCCACATTGGAGCTGGCAATTCTGGCAAAAGAGAGTGCCGGAATTCCACTGTCTGCAAAAGGTGTAGAATCACTGGAATACACTCCGGTCTTTGCCTCAATTGGAAAACCGATTTCTGCTGCCATGTAAGATATATAATGTGCCAGCTTGTCCTCTGCTGAAACACAGGAGATAAATTTACCCATATAAGTTCCAATCATATCCAGATTAATGTTCAGCACTATTTTGTCCAGTTCCTCTTTATGCTCCTTCACATATGCCTTAGAGCCCAGAAGCCCTCTCTCCTCACTTCCGCAGAATACGAAACGAAGACCATAGTTCAGTTCTTTTCCCTTCAGCTGTTCCATAATTCCAAGCAAACCTGCGCAGCCACTCATGTTGTCATAAGCGCCGTGAGATAAAGAAGTGGAATCGTAATGGGCACTAAGCACAATAAACTCGTCCCGTCTGCCCGGAAGCTCTGCAATTACATTGTGTGACTCCCCGTCGTACTCTTTCTGGGAAACCTCCAGACGAATGTTCTTCACCTTATTTTTCACCAGTTCTACTGCCTGGCTGGAATGGATCATGGCGCAAAGAACTTTCCGTTCTTCCCCTACAACGGCTTCGCGCAGATCACGCTGGTCAATATCTGTATTTGGATAATACATATTTCCGTACTGGAAAATAATTCCCTTTGCTTCTGCTTTCATCAGGTCCTGGTAAACAAAAAATCCAACTCCCTGAGTGTCCATCAGTACAATTTTATCTTTTGCACCTGCTATGGAAACAGGATCCGTTCCCGGCATATAATAAAGCTCTCCCTCTACGCTGCCGCTGCCACAGCAGTTAAACGCCTTACAGGTAATTTCCTTCCCATCTGCAAACAAATGTGCAGATTCAATCTCTCCCGTAGCAACCCGAAAAGCCTCCAGATGAGCTGGCACTCCCAGCGCCTCGCACTGCGCTTTCAGAAATTCTGCAACCTGCAGTTCCTCTTTCGTACCACTGGCGTGGACAAAATCGGTGGATTCGAAAATATTGGATAAATTCATGATGGTTTTCTCCTTTGTGAATTGAAGATAAAATCTCCGGCTCTCAGAGTGTCCCTGAGAACCGGAGGTTTGTTTTTATAAATTTCACTTAAGTTTATAACATTTTACGTATTAATACCTTTCATCGTGATTTGTTTCCCTTACTTAAATTTAGTTTTCGGTTACATTTGCTCTTTTTTCAAACAGATAACCCATTCCACGACCTCCAATCTCGCCCATCATCTCTCTTGCTTATTCCACGGGCACATTCATCTTTATTAGTAAAGTCCATAAAATCTTCTTATAAATTTCTTTTATCGCTTCCGGCGCATTGCTGTAAATAGAGTTGATTTGCTGGATACATCCTTGATATCTTCAGGCTGAACATTCGCAAACAATGGAATATTCGTATAATTTCTCAAAAACTGGCTGGCAAGTGTATCGTTTTTGAAAATCTCACGGCTGTTCACATCTCTTGTATGCAGCTCCGGATGGTAAGCAGTGTCTCTTTTTCTTTTGTTCTGTGGCTTTCTGCTCATTTTTCCTCCTTACGCAGGAAACGCTTCACAGATCAAAAGATATCTACAAGTTCATAGTAACACGCACAAATTCAGAATACAAGAAGGGACCATAAAATTTTCACTTCATATGATTGACCATAGAATGCCTTTTCCAATGTTTTACTAATAGTGCGTTTAAAGATTGCATCCAATCTCCTTCTTGACAGTCATGCTTCTTTTTATATCTGTCTCCCCCCACAAATAACCAAATATAATATGTACACTCCTTAATTTACTTTAAAAGAAATAGCCATGCGAGCCCCCTCGCACAGCCATCTCATATCTTTCATATTATTCAATTTCCTCACACAAACGGATTATAAAATCTCCCCCACCGTATCGTCACCGTCATGCTGACTACCAGCAGCAGCACGCCAACTCCAATTGCCACGAAGTCCCTTTTCTCAAAAGGTCTCTTCATATACCACGTTCTCTTCTTATCCTTTCCGAACCCACGCAACTCCATTGCATTAGAAATAGTATCAATCCGATTCAGGCTGGTGAGGATCAGCGGTAGAAGAATATTCACCGAATTCTTCAACCGGGCAAAAAAGTGCTCGTTTTTTCCAAGTTCTACGCCCCTTGCCTGCTGAGCCTGGCTGATGCTGTGGTAGTCACGCTGAATGTCTGGAATGTATCGAAGCGCAATCGCCACAGAATAACCCACTTTATAGGAAATTCCAATACTGTTCAGGCTAGCAGCAAACTCACTTGGGTTCGTTGCAGAAATAAACAAGATCGCAACCGGCAGCGCAACAAAATATTTCAGAGAAATATTCACCATATAAAACAGCTGCTCTGCAGTCAGATCATACCGCCAGAACAGGTGGCAAAGCACATGTCTGGTGCCATACAGCGTCGTTCCCTGGTTAGGATCAAACAGGAAAATAAACAGATTATTCAACACCAGAAATACCAGCATAAAAATCATCATAAACCGCACTTCGCGGAACTTAATCTTACTCAGTTTAAACGCCGCCAGGCTCACCGCAAACAGCCCAAGCAGTACCCACGTATTATAAGTAATCATACTTGCAAAAGTAAAAAGCAGGAAAAACGCCAGTTTGGTGGTACCTGTCAGCTTGTGTATCACACTTTCCCTTGGCAGATAATTCAACACTGTCTTAGCGGCCATGGCTTCGCACCTCCCTGTCCTCCTCAATAAAACGCTGCACAAACTCTTCCGCCGGACTGATTCCCAGCTGGTTCGCCAGGGTAAAAAGGCTTGTCTCCTTCAGTGCCGCCTGACGGATCAGCTGTGGATCACAAAGAACTGCTGCCGCGCTTCTATCCGCGATCAGCCTGCCATCTGCAAAAACCAGTGCCCGGGGCGTATATTCCAGCATCAAATGCATATCATGGGTAATCATCACAACTGTTACCCCTTTTTCATTCAGCCCACGAAGGAACTCCATAATCTCTGTATAATGGCGAAAATCCTGTCCCGCAGTCGGCTCATCCAGAATGATCAGTTCCGGATCCTGCACCAGCACACTGGCAATGGTCACACGCTTCTTCTGCCCGAAGCTAAGCGCCGATACCGGCCAGTTCCGAAATGGGAAAAGTCCGCAGACTTTCAAAGTTTCCTCCACTTTTTCCCGAATCTCTTCCTCGCTTTTTCCCATATTGCGAAGGCTCAGTGCCACCTCATCAAAAATCATGGTCTTGGAAATCATCTGATTGGGATTCTGCATCACATAGCCAATATGTTTGGCTCTGTGGCGGATATTTTCCTGCAGAAGATTCCTTCCCTGGAAAAGAATTTCACCGGAATCTGGTGTCTCAAAGCCGCAGACCAGTTTGGAAAAAGTAGATTTCCCGGCACCGTTTTTCCCTACAATGCTGACCATTTCACCCTTGTGGATTGTAAGAGAAACATCACGTAAGGTCTGACTGCCTCTCTCATAACCAAAGGTAAGATTTCTAACTTCAAGCAGCGGCTCATGTTCTTTCTCAGCCTCTGCTGCCGGGCGGGACCAGAACCAGTCTGTCATTTTCTTCCGGTCTGCCTTATCTATCACAACAGAATCAACATGTGCCGGTTTCTTCGCAGGAGCAAGTTCCACACCTGCATAACGCAGTGCAGTAAGATAAAGGGGCTCCCGGATTCCATTTTCTTCCAGAAGTCTGGTGGACAAAAGCTCATCCGGATGAAGATCTGCCAGAATTTTTCCATCGCCCATAAGAACGATACGGTCCACATCTCGCCACAAAACATCCTCCAGACGATGCTCAATGATCACCACCGTAGTATCTGTTTTTTCCTGAATCTCGTCGATCAGCTCAATAGTCTGCTTACCTGTAGCCGGGTCCAGATTGGCCAATGGCTCGTCGAACAACAGGATTTTCACCTGATCCACCATTACCCCCGCCAGACTGACGCGCTGCTTCTGCCCTCCGGAAAGCTCGTGGGGCGCGTAATCCAGATGATCCTGAATTCCGACCAGCTCTGCCGCGTGACGGGTGATCTCATGCATTTCATCCTGCGGCATGCAGCTGTTTTCCAATGCAAAGGCAATATCCTCGCCAACCGTCAACCCGATAAACTGACCATCAGGATCCTGCAGCACTGTACCTACATGTGCAGAGAGCTGGAAAATGCTGCTCTTCGGCGCATCCACACCATCCACAATAAGTTCCCCGCTGCATTCTCCTGGATTGGAAAAAGGATTCAGGCCATTGATGCAGCCTGCCAGAGTACTTTTTCCACAGCCGGAAGGACCTGCGATCAACACCCGCTCGCCAGGATAAATATCCAGATTAATTTCCTTCAGCGTAGGCTTTTTCTGTGCCCGGTACTGGAAAGAAAAGTTTTTGAAAGAAATAATAGGAGATTTTTTCTCTGTCATATAGTACCTCAAAATCAAATATCCTGAAGCGAATCCATCGTCAATTTGTAAACAATGTGACTGCTTCAGAACCACTTAACAATTTGCATCTCTATAAGTGTACACCTTACACCATCTCAAAAGGATAACACGAATTTCTTAAATCCACAATAAAATTTCTTACCAAAGTTTATCTTATTTTGCATAAATCTTGCGAAATTTACTTTTTGGATCCAATAAAATTATGCATCAAAAAAGACCCTGCCACAAGTTTCCCCATAGCAAGGTCTTTTACAAATTTCCCTTTCAACTTATTCCTGATCCAGGGAGCCTTTCTTTGCAATTGTTTTTGTATAAGCCAGGATCAGAAGACCGCCGACTACAACACCTGTGATGGTGTTTGAAACAGCGGCGAATGCACCCTGTGCAAATACTTTGTTTGCCGGTTCAGCATAGATTACAATGTCAAGTACAGGTGCAACAACTACCCATCCTACAACATGTGCGATCACGTTTGCAACTGTGAAAACGGCAACTTTGCTTTTTCCGAAATCGCCTTCCTGAACCTGAAGCTTCTTGGCGAACAGACCGATCACAACACCTACAAATGCAGATGTGATAACCCAGCTCCACCATGGGCTTCCACCCCAGGACAGGTCGATCAGTGTATGTCCGATGAAACCAATGAGTCCGCCTGCAACCGGGCCATACATTGCTGCAAGAAGTCCAAGTACTGCGTACTGAAGACTGATGTTTGTGTTCGGAACCGGACTAGGGATCGCCACAAAGCGTCCCAGCACAAAGAACAGTGCTGCACCGATACCGATAGCAACTACGGTTTTGATACTATTGTTGTTTTTCATAGCTCTTTCCTCCTACTATGTGTCTTACTAGAGCGTGTTTGATAAAGGCTTTCTGCAAGATGTGCGTCACAATTTGCGGGAATGTTTTTTCAAGCAGGCTCTAACACGCTATAGTATACGCTTTATTAAGAGCTTGTCAATCTGAATCCACAGTATTTCAGCCTTTCACCGGAATCTTAAACACAATTTTCGTTGCGGGCTGGGCTTCTGTTACGGCGATGCAGGGCATATGACCGTCTTCAGGAGCGTAGAAGCCGAACATTCCAGCCTCCAGAAGAGTGTATCCCTGCTCCGGACCACTTTTATAGAAAATAATGTCAGCTTCCGGGGTGCGGTCATCCTCTACGGTAAGCTTGCGAAGAGATGCCCAGTAAATTTTCTCAGTGCCTTCTACAATGTACTGAAGGTCGCAGTATTTCTTATGGGATTCCATCTGTGCACCATCCAGGGACTTCGTGGTATATTTCTGAACCAAGGCAAAAATGCCGTTTTTTAGGTCGTATCTGCCTTCTGGAAGGTTCTCCTCTTTCTGTTTTTTGATAAACTGCTGAACCATGTCAGCGTAATCTTTAAATTCCTCATATGTATTCAGTTTGTCTGCGTAATCTGCAATCATGATAAATCCTCCTGTTATTTTTTACTGCTCTTCATACTCACAAATATAACTCTGCCCCATCATACCATAAGGCTTCAGCACCTTCCCATCCGTATGGAACATTCCCTCGGTGCGGAAATCAGCCCAGCTGATTCGGCTGCAGCCGGTGTAGGACTGGTGGAATGGACCGAACATGTTTCTTGGGCTTCCGGAAACCTCGATTTCCAGAGTGTTCTCTTCTTTTTCGAAAAGACCAGTTACATCTGTGACACAGTTCTTCTTTTCGAAATGAAAACCAGCTTCCTTGCCATTTACTCTGACTTTCAGAAGGGTACCTCTCCACTCACCCAAATGAAGAAGAACCTGCTTATCGGAGATTAGCCTCGGTACCTTGTACTGATAAATCATTCCTCCCGGATAGTTTACATAACCTTGCATACTCCAGTCGCCAGTATGCAGAATTTCTTTTTCCCTGGAAATATTGCCGGACATATCTACGGCGAAATTTCCAATTACGAATACGTCTTCCAGTTCCCGCTTTTGGTCGTAGCTACCTTTTATGGTAATCCGATGCCCCCCTTTACTCAAAGCAGGAAGTCCGAAGCAACGCATGTCTTTGTCAATAAACCACTTGCCGGTCTGCGCACATTTCACGCCATCGAAGTAAACTTCCAGGTCATAAGGCTTCTCAATCACAAAACTGCATTCACTGGAAATGCCTTCTGCAACATTAAACCGGAAATGCATGGCAAATGGTGTTCCATCTGCCGGATGTGGCTGATCCACCCAGGTATATCGCTGAGGTGCACCGTTATAATAAACCTGCTGCATGCGCAATTTCTCACGAATTTCCTTCTGCGCCTGCCAGATTTCCATCTCTGCGGACTCATAGACGCTTCCTGCTTCTGACAGTCCGCTGCCATGTCTGAATTCTGATACCTGCTCTACAATTGCGTCGAGATCTTTATCTTCCACCATAGCATTTCCGTCACAAATTTTATTTGCTGAAGCAGTCCCCAGCTCATAAGTACATTTATCTATCGTCAGCACATTCTCCATAGTTCTTCTTAATTTCGCGTCCGGACCAAATGTAGCCAATACGGGATCTGTGTAATGCGGATGTCTGTATGGGAATGTGGCAGCTTTGCTCACTGTCATTTCATGCACCGCATTTACGCCATCAGAAACAGCCGCCAAGTCCACAGCAGTAGTGTCTTCCACAACTCCACATTTGTTTTCAACACTATATTTCTCTTTAATAATCTGACCGGCCCTCATTATTTTCTTCACAAAATAAATTCGGCTCATCCCCGTCTCGAATGTCCTGGTAAAGCAAACGCCCTCTCCATCCGCAACAGTTTCCACCTCACTAACTTCCCCTGTCAGCGGGTCAAGCTCTTCCACAGCGTCTCCACAGTCTAGTTTTATGTAAACCTGATGTGCATTGTTCCGATCGTGATTTGTCAGGAAAAGAATATGTCCATCTTCTGTCTTTCTCAGCATGGAAAGAATCTCGCCATCCTCTGCGCCGCTGGCATTTCGCACAGTAAAATCTTTTCCGGTGCATTTCGCCACAGCTTCCGTCAGCTCCCATTCATGCTCAACCGTATGAACAAATGCTTCCTCATCTAAAACATCCCGGATATCACCATATTTTCCACACACTTTCCTGCGGTCAGATTTCTCTTCATTTACATCTTCACTGTCTATTTTTTTATCCCATCTCTTAGCAACGCAGATCTGCTTACTACCAATCCGTTCTCCTTCAATCATCACCGGATACGGCTTCAGCCAGATCACCATTCCACCAGCTGCAAGAAATTCCTTCAACAGCTTCACCGTGTTTGCAAACAGATTGCTCACTCCCGGAACCACAACCACCTGATAGCTGCACTTTCCTGCCACAAACATTCCATCCTCAACCTTGCCGTCCTGCTCCAACAGGATCTCATCTCCAAAATCAAAATCCACATGCCCTGCAGTCAGCGCTTTTGCGATCCGGTTATAATACTCACCTTTTCGATTTAAAGAAGTAATATGCTCATCCAGCCATCCCATATTCATTTCCAGATGATTGAAATCCTCCGCCCGGTCACTGCGGCACTCGGTCCAGATGCTGGAAATCGGATGGATCATCAGCACCTTCCGCACCGGCTCACCCTGAGAAAGACACAGCGCCAGACGACCAAAATAATTCTCCATCTTATCATTGTCATCCCACCAGGTATTCTGATAGTTGAAAACCGGCGGATAGTCCCTCTTCCTGCAGCCAGTAATGGAATACAGGGCAAGATGCTGACAACGTCTCGTAATTCCAAGCGCGAACTGCCAGTCTCCCAGCCATTTCTGAGTAGAAAAATCCAGCTCCCAGCCAGTGCAGCCGTAAGCCTCACTGATGGTCATGGAACGTTCATACTGATGTGCCACGCTTGCACACTGTTTCACAGTCAGATACTCATCCGTCTGTGCGCCAAGAAGATCAATTCCAGGATTATGCAGATAACGAAGCTGAGGCATCGCCGCACCGCACACACGAGTCTGATAGCCCAGGTCGTTCTCATATAAAATATGTCCCGTAGTACGAAGTCCCCGTTTATCACACCACTCATAAACCTGTTTCATATAACTTTCTTCGAAACGCTGCGCCACCGTCTTCCAATAATCATGACGGATCTTCTCCGCCCCTTCCCCATCAAAAAACAGATAAGGCAGCTTCTCCTGCGGATCATATCCTCTCTTTTCAATAAAATACTCTGTAAATCCAATACTCCACGGAATCCACGGTCTGCCTTCATGGAAAACGCTGAAGAAATCACAGCAGTTTGGTTCATCTGTGAAAAATCCTTTCACCTCTTTTGGAAAACTTCCGCCAAACACTTCCTCATAATGCTCATGGGTCAACTTCAAAAATGTCTTCACGCTCTCCGGATTCAGATTATCTGGCGGCATCAAGCCGTTGTACCACTCACTCTTACCAGAAATCTCCTGGCGCAGAAGCAGAATCTCTTCATCAACACCGCAAGCTCCAGCAGCTTCCTCATAAGTCAGATATTCTTTCATCCTCTTAATAAATCTGCCGTCCGCTTCTGTCTGAATCACATAAATACCTTGAAGAAACTCTGTCTCCATAGTTTCTTCCACTGCCAAATCTTCACCGCCGTTCCTGCCAGACATGGAATTTTCGTCCACGCTTCGATTCCCGCCACACATTAACGAATCCGAGTCCCCGGTAACTATCCTTTCTTCCTCGATACTTAGCTTCGCCGGTACCGCCACCTCCCCGGCTTTCCCGCACTCCATCGTCAGTGCCCTGGCTGTAAACTCCGCTGGATTTACCCTGCTGACCTTACCTCCTGCAGCCCCCGACGGCCATTTATCCTCATCATATATCCACAGCTCCAGATCATTTTCCCGGGCTTTATCCACACAAAACTTCACATCCTCCATCCACTCTGTGGAAAGATACTCCGTCTCCAGCCCTTCACGGGAATGAATAAAAAATCCCCCCATCCCCGCCTTCTTAAATCCCTCTATCTGCTCTCCCAGATTCTCCTTCTGAAGCCTGTCATTCCACCCCCAGAAAGGAGCACTCCGATACTCCTTCGGCGGATTCTCAACCAATCCCTTTACCTTATCCAATGTGCCCATCCTTATGTCCTCCTCTTATAGTCCCACATTACATTATTGTTCTAAATTCCCTATTCCATCATCACCAGCACCGTCGCTTTTATTGTATCCATTCGTTACCAATACACAGCGTTTTCGCAACTGATATTCCTAAGCGGGGCATTTCCAGGTGCGCCCTTAACGGAGGCGAGATCCACTGCTTACGAAGACTTAATCGTGAAGGCTCTCCTGAACGATTTAGTCGTAGTTAGCAGTTAGCTCGCCGCAGTGTTGCACCGCCCCGCGTGGAATATCAGCTGCGAAAGTGCGTCCGGGTAACCGTGCCTCCCGATACAACAAAAGGGACTGCAAAACAGTCCCTTTCATACTACCCAAGTTCATATTTTACATGAAGTTGTTAGGTATAAACATAATAATATCCGGTACATAAGTAACCAGGAACAACAACCCGATCATAATAAGTACCATCGGCAAAATCTCACGTATAACACCCTTGATCTTCGTTTTTCCAAGTCCCGAAACAATAAACAACAGCATACCAAATGGCGGTGTGGAAAGACCGATCATCATGTTCAGGCAGATTACAACGCCGAAATGAACAAGGTCAATACCCATAGCCTGTACCAGCGGAAGAACCATTGGTACGAATACCAGCTGGATCGTACTTACATCAAGTACACAGCCAAGAAGCAGGAATACGATGTTTACGATAAACAGGAAAATGTACTTGTTATCTGTGATTCCCATAACCAGGCTTGCAACAACTCTCGGAACCTGCTCCAGAGAGATAATATAAGAGAACAGCATGGAAGTTCCGCAAAGGAGAGCCAGTGTAGCTGTGTTGGCAGCGGATTTCTTTATGATACCCCAAAGCTTTTTCCATCCCAGTGTTTTGTAAATCAGTGCAGAAATGATCAGTGCGTATGCAGAAGCAACAGCACCAGCCTCTGTAGGAGTACAGATACCGGAATAAATTCCACCAAGAAGAATAACAACTGTAAACAGTGCCGGAAGAGCCTGCAATGTAGCTCTCAGAAACTCTCTCTTGCTCATGACCACACCAGCCGGATAATTTCTCTTATGAGAAATAAACGCAACATAGATCATAAGAAGAATGGCAAGTAAAACGCCAGGAACCATACCTCCCATAAACAGCTTACCAATGGAAGCACCGGATAACATAGCGTAAATAACCATCGGAATACTTGGCGGGAAAATTGGTCCTACCGTTGCAGAAGCGGCTGTGATGGCACAGCTAAACTCTGCGTCGTAGCCCTCTTTTTTCATCTGGTCGATCTCCATCAGACCAATACCGGAAGCATCTGCGATAGCAGAACCGGTCATACCTGAGAAAATAAGGGAAATAAATACGTTAACCTGTGCTGTACCACCTTTTAATCTTCCAAGAAGACCATTACAGAAAGAGAACAGCTTGTCTGTTACCTCACCTTCATTCAGCACATTTGCCATGAAAATAAACAGCGGCGCTGCAAGCATGGTATAGTTTGCAAACATGTTACCAGTGATAACGGTAAATACCTGGCCCAGTTTGTCCGGAGCTGCAAGCAGAAAATATGTAATAGAAGCTGCAAGCATGGAAAAAGAAACAGGCATACGGATTATGAAGCAGATCGCCATAACCACAAACAGCATAATAATCGGCATACTCATGATTCTTTTCCTCCTTCCTTGTATTCTTTAAATGCATTTCTGATATTGATACAGGTTCTGACGATGATCTCAGCCAGCATATACATAAATGGTGCAAAAACAACTGTATATGGAAGCTTCAGAACTCCTGTTACCATTTTCTTTCCAACCAAGGACTGGAAACACGGTACAAAACAGGTTACCAGCAGGATTAAAAGAAATGTATTGTAAACTACTTTAAAAATAAACTGGGTACGAGGTTTTACAGCATCGTAAACCAGACCAAATACTACGTGTTCATCAGCTTCCATTGCCTTACCAACGCCGAAGAACATGGTCCACATGTAACCCAGAACAGATACCTCATAACTCCATGTTACAGGGGTTTTGAAAAAATATCTGGATACGATTGTTACCATAAAGGTAAGGAAAATTACCAAAAACGTAATGTTTGGGATAAAAACGCCAAGGAAATCGACGATCTTTTTCCCGATCTTTTTGAAATTATCCACAGTTTCCTCTCCTCTCAGATTCACTTTTCTGCCATCGGTTTGTTCCCTTTTGCATACACTACTGCAAAAGGTTTCACCTGTGCAGACAGGCAAAAAATCTGTTCTTTGTTAAAAAGCCCAGGCCGTACACACAGCCTGGGACTTTTCTTTGTTATAAGTCAGACAGATGTCTCAAGTTTTGCTGTCAATTCATAGCTAAGCACTATGTCTTGCCTGTTGTCACGACAATTCAGTTTACTCTTCTGCGGTTGTTGTATCAGCCATAGCCTGGATTTCGTTGTAAAGATCCATATCCCAGTCTTTGATCATATCTTCGTTTTCCATATACTTAGCCTGAACTTTTTCTTTAAACTCGTTGATGTCAGGATATGTAACAGTAAGTCCCTTCTCCTCAAAGAATTTGATCAGTTCAGCCTCTCTGTCAAGTCTTGCTGTATCGTTTACGTCTCTTGCATATTCCATAGCCTCAGTAACAGCTTCCTGCTGAGCCTCTGTCATGCTGTTCCATGTGTCACCGTTGATACATGGCATGATGGAGTCAACAACGTGGTTTGTGATTGCGATGTATTTTGTTACTTCATAGAATTTTGCACTCTCGATACTTGGAAGCGGGTTATCCTATGCATCTACAGCGCCAGTCTGAAGTGCAGTATACAGCTCACTGAAGGAAAGTGGTGTCGGGTTTGCACCAAGTGCCTCACCAAGGAACAGCCATGCTTCGGAGTTCGGCATACGGAGAAGTAATCCGTTCATGTCATCGTAGCTGTTGATTTCTTTCTCTCTTGTGTTGATTACACGGCTTCCAAGATAGAAGCTGGAAAGAGGTTTGATGTTCAGTGTCTCTTCAATCTGTGGACGGATCTTGTTAAGTCCGATGTCACCGTTGAGAACGCTTGTCATATGCTCATAGGAGCTGAACAGATATCCGGAAGCAAACATACTGTAAGACGGAATCTGTGTTGCAATTGTCGGGAAGGAAATATATGCCAGATCTGCATCTCCGTTAAGAAGAGCATCGAACTCGTTCTCAGAAGAGAACAGAGAACCGTTATCGTAGCATTTACATGTTACGGAACCACCGGATAATTCCTCTACTTTATCTGCAAACTCATACATAGCCTCTGTATGGGAGTCACCGCTTACAGATACTGATGTAAAGATCAGCTCTACTGCCGGGTCATTTGCTGCTGCAGCATCTGCTGCCTGTACACTGATGCTTCCTGTTAACAGCATTGTTGCTGCCATAGCTGTTGATAATACTGCTGCCATTAATCTTTTTTTCATTCTCTCATCCTCCTGATTTTTACACACTATGTGTTTTTGTTTCCCTTTTTTCACGTATATTTGTAACCCCAATTACAAATCTTAAGAAATACCTTTCAGCCGGCCTCACGGTCCCCACCGTTCCGGCAGTTATCTCTGATTACTTTCCAAAAAAGCTCTTGCGGAAGGTCTCTGTGATCGCACAGAACTCTTCGATCTCTAATTTCTTGCTTCCTGTAAGAAGCTTATAATCCTGTCTTCTTGACTGAAGTGTCATCGGCACACCTACCAGATTCATATGGTATTTGCTGTTTACCGGATATACCTGGCACTCAACCATGGAAGCAGCGCCAAGGAAGTTCATAAGCTCCTGTGCTTTCTCCGGCTGCTCTTTATAGTTCTTGCAAAGCCATACATAAAGATCCGGATGGAAGTTTGCCATAACTCCTGAGTATCCTGCACATCCCATTTCCATGCTGCGAAGAAGTGTTGCTGCATTTGCATTGAAGATCTTTAATCCGGTGCCCTCAACTGCTTTGCATTTTGCTTCCAGCTGATCAAGATCACAGCAGGTGTCTTTCAGGAATGCAAATTTCTCAGTCTCTGCACACCATTTGAGAAGCTCTGGTGAAAGAAGTCTCTTGTATGGTGCCGGGCACTCATAAACACCGAACATATCTCCATCAATGTGATCCAGAAGATATTCAATATTTTTCTTAGCTACATCTTCGCTCTCGTTCTCTTTTGCAAACTGATTGGAAATGAAAACATATGCATCTACACCGGCATCGATTACAGTCTGAGCTTCGCGGATCTGATCCTCTACCTTCTCAGCGCAATGTCCGGAAGCAATTACTCCCATGTGCTTTGGTGTATTATTGATAATAAATTTTGCAAGTTCCACTCTCTCCTGTGGGCTCAGCTCAAACATTTCACTGGACTGACATACTGCGAAGATTCCGTCAACACCGTTCTTGTCATACCACTCAATGATTCGAAGGACTGCATCATAGTCGATCCTGTTGTCCTCTGTAAAAGGTGTGATCATAACCGGCCATACGCCGCCTGCAATTGTTTTTTTCATGCTCTTCTCCCTCTTGATGTTTACTTGTTGCTGTTCACCGGTAACGTTCCGCGATGTGTTTTTATGAACGGAATGAACAACAACATTTACTATCCACTGCAACCGCGCAATTGCTTTTCAACTGTGACTATAGTATAATATAAATAATTTGAAATTGCTTTCAGCAAAATATTTAGTACTATTTTATAACTTTGTACAAAAAAGAATACAAACCAGCAAAACATAGTGCGGTAAACAAAACAGAGTTACGGTTCACTTCGTTCACAGTAACACACTTCGCGGAACGTTACCAGTGAACAGTAGTAAAACAGACTGCAACACAATAATTCACGGACATAAGAAGAGGCGACTTGAATGGAACAGGAAATATTTGACGATTACATATGGAACGAACATAAAAAAATATTAACAGCAGATAAACATAAGATCCCGGGGCTTAGAAATCTTTCTCATTTTACACCTATGGCACCTGGCGTTCCGGTTCCTCTGCATTATCACTCTGATATCATCGAGCTTCATTTCATGGTGAAAGGCCAGCGCAAGACTTACGTTATGAAAGGCGGCGTCCGCACCAGCTACTGTGCTACCGGAAATAACCTTTTTATCACCAGACCTTATGAGCTTCATACTACAGGACATATTGCCCAGAACCGCTGCGAATTTTTTGCAATGCAGCTGGATCTGAAGGAGCACGATAATTTCCTTGGTCTGAACCAGCATTACAGCAATATTTTGTGCCATCGGCTTCTGAATATGGATCAGCACCTGTACCATGTAGGCAGTTCCCAGATTTCCATGCTGCGTACTGCTTTTAACCTGATTTCTTACGGAACAGAAGGCGACTCCATTGCCGGTGTCCAGTATCTGACCTGTGTACTTGCCAGCCTGAACTACCTGACTGCAGTTCCAGCCCAGGAAGAGATCAATGAACAGCTGAACAGTGACATCGGACATGCGCTGAAATACATTGAACAGAATATTGAAAGCCCCATTACACTTCAGGAGCTTGCCCAGGCATCCAACTATTCTCTTTCCCGTTTTAAAGCCAAATTTAAAGAGGAACTGGGAATTACCCCTGCGGAATACATTACCCTCCAGAAAATGGATCGGGCACAGATGCTTCTGAAGACTACAGATGATTCCATTACAGATATTGCTTACCAGCTGGGCTTTTCTTCCAGCAATTACTTCTGCTCTGTTTTCAAAAAAACTCTGAGCTACAGCCCGGCAGCATACCGCAAAAGCTTTTCCCAGTCATAGAAAATGCTGCAAAATCATTGCAAAAATGATTTTGCAGCATTTTTTTATTCCGCGTCCAGAGCGTGTTTGAAAAATCATTCCCACAATCTGCGCTCCCTGCTTTGCGGTATATTTTCCCGGATTCAGCTGCGGCAGCTGAATCCGGGCTCAATACTCTTACTATTCACTGGCTTTGCAATATCACCTGTTTAATTGATTGCAAAGGTCTGCTGTGTATCATAAAATCCGTCCTGATACATGACGTAGATTTCATAATTATCTGCATTCATTCCCTGAAGAGGCACCGGGATATTTTCATAGAAATCCAGATAGGTTTCCATATGCAGACGAACCTCTGTTGTATCATAAACATAAGTGTTCTTCTCCCCTTTGAAAATGATCTGGGAGATCTGATGATCATAAGTTCCTATATAAAGCACTTTTCCTGTGATGTTATATGTCAGGGTATCTGCCGGAAGCACCTGGTCCGGTTTCTTGTTCCACAGCCATTTCCAGGTCTTCACTGGCTGCCACAATTCTCCTTTGATATAATTTTCATCCAGCTCCATAGGACTTGCAAGATCGTTGTAATCAATCCGCATTTCCTCTGCACGGTAAAAGGTTTTCTTAAGACAGTACTGATTCAGAACCTTCTCTGTATCATAGTCAAACTCGTAGGTCATTCCCTTCCAGCCGTTTTCTGCATTTGCCACATGACCGCACATTCCAAAGAAATGATTGCTGTCAGCATCATAAATCGCTGCGGATGTAATCTTGGACCATACCGTAGGAATCTTCTTAATCTGCTTCACAGTACCTTCTGCCTCATTTACAGAATATACCAGCAGGTAGGATTCCTCCGTCTTATCATAATAGTCGATATCTTTCTTCCTTCTCCACAGGAAATGATTGTCAAACATGGTGATTTCCACAGTCTGGTCATCACTGTCCAGATCTGTATCAATCTGATATGCTGTATGCTGCTGGAACTGATAAATGAAATCACCATCTGCTTTCAGCACATATTTTTCATAATCTGTACCTTCCCAGAATCTTGGATCACAAAGAATCCACTGGATTTCCTTGGTTGTCCAGTTTACCTTGATCACAGATTCCAGGTTGCGGACGCTGAGCAGAATGGTATCTGTCTCCGGCTGATAGGAAACTGTATTAATATGTGCCCAGTCAACCAGATTTTCGTATTTACATTTAATAATATCCTGAAGTTTCAGTTCATTTACCACCGCACCTGTCTGTCGGTCGATCTCCTCAATTTTATCTTCACAGTGGCTCTGCATGGAGCTTGTAAGCACCAGAAGATTTCCTCCTGGCTCCTTCTCAATTACCTCATGGTGGCTTCCGCCGGAAAGATAATACATGTTGTAAGCTCTTCCCAGATAATCCAGCTCATAAAGATTAGTAGACTGGGGCTTCTCCAGGTTCGGAACATATCCGGCAGTATCCTGCCAGATCATTCTGCAGTTGGAAAGCATGTAAAGACCATAATTTCCAGTCTCTTTGTTCATATACCAGCGAATATCTCCCATGCAGTCATATGCAAAAGGAAGATGAGTGCTCTGTCCGTAAACCATGGTCAGATCATATGCAGATTCTCCACTGGTCTCCACAGGTTCGATCACATCCGTAAGAGACTCCGGCAAAGCTTCTGTCGTAATGGTGATCTCCTGGGAATCCTTCACTCTGCCGGAATCATCCAGAAGTTCCAGTACTACTGTATTATCCTCTCCCGGATAAAGACCGATGATGGGCACTCTGTGTGAACTGGCCGCATCTACCTCTCCGCTGATGTCCGCTGCTGCAGTTTTTCCTTTCACCGTAAAGCGCACTCCGTACTCTTCTTCTGTGTCAAAAAGTACTACTGCAGTTAATGGGGAAATCTGATATGGGTTGAGAATAACCATAGGATCATCCCATGTATATCCATTTTCCTGCTCTGCCTGCAGCTGCTGGTCAATCTCATAGGAGGTCGCCACCAGTGTTTTCGTCTGAGGGATTTCTGTCTGGATATCATTCGCGGAATCATCGTTTTCCTGAATGGAAATCGTGTCGTCCACATCCATGGTAACATTCAGCTTCTGACCGTAATAGCCATATTTTTTCTTCCGTTTTTCTTTTACAGAATAGGGAATTTCCTGATTAGTAAGTTTCATGTAAGTATTATAAATTCCCCGTCGCTTTTTCCAGCAAAGACCTGCAAACAATGCAAGCAGCACCAGAAACAGTAGCAGAATGGTAATTTTTTTCTTGTTGCTCCATTTTTTCATACTGTAAGCTCCTCAAATTTTTGTCGTTACGTCCGTACAGACTGCAAAGCCTGTAACGTCAAAATGGGTTCAAAACTCTTGAACCCAAATTGACAAATCTTATACTTATGCCTGGCTGTACATATATCCCGTATTATAAAGAACACCGTCCAGTTCCAGATAAATATCCCATTTCTGACCTTCCAGCCCGTCAACTGCCGTCCAGCCCTTAACTGTAACATTTGTTCCGTCATCTCCTTCAGAAGGAGTCTGTGTCAGCTGATAAGCTCTCTGGGACTCACCGCTTACCAGTATCATCTTTCCAGCCTGCAGATCTGCTGCTGCGGTCTTGGTCAGGAAGCTTCCGTTCACACTGATCTTGCTTCCATCCAGCAGGAAATTCCAGCCATCTGGCAAAGCCTCTGCAGTGCTCACATCAATGCTGCTTTCCTCATAACTTGTCTCTCCAAGAGAACCAAGCACCTCCGGAACTGCCAACGGATCATATTTGCCTTCTGTATAAAGAGGCATGCGGAAAGAACGATAGGTCAGCGCATTATAAGTATCACCGGAGATCGTCAGCTCAAAGCTCAGTTCTCCATTATCTACCTGGTCAATATGTGTGGTCTTGGTCAGTCCCTGTACAAACATATCTTTCGGGTAATAATCACTGCGGTTTTCTTCATCGCTATGCAGGTGGGAGCCAGCTGTGATCCACAGATGATCCTGTGTTCCATCCAGGGAAGCCACACCTGAAATCCAGTCCGAATACCAGTCGGCGCCTCGCTCTTTACCATACTCAGTTACCTGGGAAACGGTCATGTTCTCTGTATCAATCTGATAAACAACCGCACGGGAATATACGTTATCACCACTTACACGGTTATCGCCATCCACACGTTTTACCTTGGCAGTACCATTGTCAAAAAGAGCAATATCTCCATTATCCAGAATGGAAACATTATGCTGTGCATAGAACCATTCGAAATCTTCTCCTTCCGGAGTAAAGAAGTAAGACGGATCCACACCATCCCAGCCTGTAGGATCTCCAAGGATCCATGCCAGGGATTTGTCCTCTTTATTTACTGCTACAATGGCATCTTTGTGTCTTGCAGAAAGAAGAACCAGATCATTCTCTGCATCATAGGCAAGACCATTATTATGGAACCAGTCAGCTTCCTCACTTCCGTCTGAATCCATAGAAGCAGACTGTCCATCTTCCTGGCTGATGAGATCTTTCATGTCAAGCTCCCATACAACAGCACCGGTCTCGCGGTCAATTTCTACCACGTAGTCCTCAACTGTGCTTAAGTCCGGGCTGTCAGAAGCCACCAGGAGATTGCCATCCGGAAGCTCCACGAAATCGTGATGCTGGCCACCAGGAATCATGTATTCGCGGTAAATTTTTCCCAGAAGGTCGACTTCGATCATTCCTTCTTTATAGTAGCTGCTCTTCAGCACATAGGATGCAGGCATGAGAAGATGCCCGTTCTCCAGCTGGTGAACTCCGAGAGTTCCGCCAATATTGGTAAAGAATCTGATATCTCCGTCCGCATCTACTCCATACAGGGTTCCCATAGTGGAGCAGACAAAAGTCAGGTTCGAATAATCGTAACTTGCCTCGCTTTTCATCTCTGTCTGGATTGTACCGTAATCAACACCTATATCTTCTGTGGTTACTTCAAAGGTAGCAGAAGTCCCATCATCCAGAGTGATTTCAACCTCTGTGGTATCATTGTTGTAAAGACCATAAATCGGGACGATATGCTCCGTTGCCTCCTCAAAAGTCCCCGTCACATCGTTCTCTGCGGATTTCCCTTTCACAGTAACAGTTCCGCCGCAGGCTTCCTCTGTGGAAAAAACGGCAACTGCACTTAAAGGGGACATTCCATATGGATTGACTACAATTAGTGCCTCATCAAGACTGTAGCCGTTTGATGCCTCCTGAAGAAGTGCTTCATCAACAGCAGTCTGCTGTGCAAACCGGTCAGTTACTTCCAGGGCTGCCGCCTGAGACTTGGTATCTGCTGTTTCTGCTGCCTCGGAATCTGCATCCCCTGCAGTTTCTGTTTCCGTCTCATCTGCAGTTTCAGTCTCTGCTGTGGCTTCTGCCGCAGGTTCTGTCTCTGCTGCAGTTTCTTCCTCTGCTGCAGTTTCTGTTTCTGCTGCAACTGTAGTAATAGAACCCGCTGTCATTGTCATCATTACAAGTATTGCAGCCAGTTCCCGATATCTTTTATTCTTCATGCCAGCCTCCTGTGCAATTTTATGATTTCTCAAACACGATCTAATACAAAATCCGCATTTTCATACCACCGTCATGGTAGCTGACGGATTGTCTGCATTTTCTATCATCCTTATAATGCGCAGTGATATTCCTCTGCCTCAAATGGATAGCTAAGCTCCAGACCTTCTGCATTCTCGTCAATCTCAAATGCGATCCAGCCCTCGTTGGAACCGAAATTCAAAGTGGTTCCTGCCATACGTGTCATACCAAGCTCTGTAATGAACTCATCATCCATTCTGCTGTATTCATTTCCTTCACTGTCAGTCAGCTTCAGATTCGCCCAGTCCAAAGTCTCCTTGCTGCCGTCTTTCTCGATCTTCAGCTTAATCATACAGAAGGTCTTACCTGCGTCAGCTTCCTTCTTGTAGTCGCTTGTCTCCACACCTGTATAGCCAAGTTCTACACTTACATTCTCAAGAGAGGAATTGATCTCCACATCTTCTACTGTAATATTCCATCCTGCTACGGAAACAACCTCGCCGTATGCATCGCTGTTTGCAGTCTTGGCTGCTGTACCAGCAGAACTGCCTGCTGCTTCTGTCTCCTTGCTGTCGGCCACCTCTGCACTGTCTGCTTCTGTTGAATCACTACTTGCAGAATCCTCACCTGTACTCTCTGCTTCTGCAGCCGTATCATCTGCCTCTGCGCTGTCTTCTTCAGCGGAATCAGTACTTGCAGAATCTTCACTTGTATCTTCTGCTTCTGTGCTGTCAGTCTCTTCCTTAGCATCAGCCTTGTCTGCGGCAGCTTCTGTCTTGGTATTCTCTTCTTTCTTTGTATCATTTGTGCCACCACAACCAGCCATTAAACCAGCCACCAGAACGGCCCCCATTACCTGTAATAAAACTTTTTTCTTCATTTTTTTACTCCCTTTATTTTTCTGGTATAACTTTATTTCCCTGGAGCATGTTTGAAATAAATATTCTGCAAAATGTGCTGGAATCCTTTTTCAAACACGCTCTGGTCGTGTTATCAACTATTATAGCATAGTTCCGCAATAAAACAGAAACACTTTCTTAATATTGCCTGTAAAAATTTAAAGTTTTACTGTTTCCACCATTCACAGCAACACGCTTCGCAGAATGTTACCAGTGAACAGCAGCATTAAATCACTTAATTTTTATATTTTGTTCCAAATCATAAAATTCGTTCTGATATACAACATAAATCTCATAATCATCCGCTTCCATTCCCTGCAGCGGTACCGGAATGTTCTCATAGAACTGCAGGTAAGATTTCGTATGAAGACGGATGTCTGTAGTGTCATACACATAAGTATTTTTCTTTCCATGAAAAATAATCTGGGAAATCTGGTGATCATAAGCGCCTGCATAAAGCACCTGTCCGGTAAGATGCAATGTAATCTCGCCGTCATCCAGTACCTGTTCCGGCTTCTTCTGCCAGAAGAACCAGGTCGCTTTTACAGGCTGATATAATTCTCCCATAATATAGTTGTCTTTTATTTCCATGACTGCTGCCAGATCATTCCAGTCAATTTTCATCTCTGATGCGCGATAATAATAGCTTTTGATGCTGAACTGATTGATCAGCTCTTCTGTATCATAGTCAAACTCATAGTTCATTCCTCTTCGTTTATCTTCAGAATCCTTCACATGACCGCACATACCGAAAATATGATTACTGTCAGCATCATAAATAGCAGAAGAAGTAATGGTAGACCATACAGTAGGAATCTTTTTAATCTGCTTTACTGTCTTTTCTGCTTCATTTACAGCATAAACCAACAGATAAGATTCTTTTTCACCATCAAAGTATTGCAATACATCGGACTTTCGTACTTTTACATAATGATTATCAAACATACTGACTTCTATTGTCTGGTCATCTCCATCCAGATCTGTTTCCATCTGGTAGGCAGTATGCTGCTGGAACTGATAAACAAAATCTCCTTCCGGCTGAAGCACATATTTCTCATATTCTGTGCCTTCCCAGAATCTCGGATCGCAGAGTATCCACTGGATTTCCTTTGTCGTCCAGTTCAATTTGACTACAGATTCCAGATTTCGCGGACTGATCACAATGGTATCTGTCTCCGGCTGATAAGACACGGTGTTTAAATGAGTCCAGTCAACCCGGTCCTCATATTTCCCTCCAAAAATATCTTCCATTATCAGTTCATTTACAACTTCTCCGGTCTGTCTGTCAATTTCCTGGATTTTATCCTCAATGTGACCTTCCAGGGAACTGGTCAAGACAAGAAGATTTCCGTCAGGCTCTTTTTCGATCACTTCATGGTGGTTTCCACCCGCCACATAGTACATGGTGTAGGCGCGTCCCAGATAATCCATCTCATAGAGATTGGTTGTCTGCGGTTTGGCCTGGGATGGCATAAAAGCTTCATTGGAGGCAACTATCATCCTGCTATTTGACAGCATATAAATTCCAGAAGTAAATTCTCCGCTCATGTACCAACGGATATCTCCCATACAGTCATAAGCAAATGGGAAGGTTGTCCGCTGTCCATATACCATAGTCAGTTCAAATGCAGATTCACCGCTTGTTTTCACCGGTTTCACAGCATCATCCAGTTTATCCGGAAGTTCATCCGTTGTAATAGTGATTTCCTGGGAATCTGTAACCTTGCCTGATTTATCCAGAAGCTCCAGAACAACTGTATTTTCCATTGCCGGGTAAAGACCGATCACCGGGATTCTGTGTGAAACAGCAGCTTCCACTTCTCCACTGATATCTGCGGCTTCCGTTTTTCCCTTGACCGTAAAACGCACCGCACACTCTTCTTTTGTGTCGAAAATAATCACCGCTGTCAATGGAGAAACCTGATAAGGATTCTGGATCACCATAGGCTCCTCCCAGCTGTATCCATTCTCCAGCTCGGCCTGCAGCTGCTGGTCGATTTCATAAGAGGATGCTATACGTGTGGTTTCTCTTGGAATATCTGTTTCGAGCTCATTTGCAGAACCGTCATTTTCAGTTATGTAAACCGGATTTTCCAGATCCATGGAAGCATTCAATTCCTGGTCATAATATCCATATTTTTTCCTTCTTTTTTCCTGAACAGAATACGGAATCTCCTGACCAGTAAGCTTCATATATGTATTATAGATTCCACGGCGTTTTTTCCAGCATAGAGCGGCAAACAGCACAGCTAAAATTAAAAATATAATAAATACTGCAATTTTTGTTTTTTTATTCCACTTTCTCATTTTCCCAAATCCTTGATTTCCGGAAGTTGAAGCCAGAACAGCACTCCGTTCTCCATATTTTTAGCTCCGCAGCTTCCTTTATGTTTATCCACGATCTTTCGGACCACAAAAAGTCCAAGACCAATGTTACGTACTTCATTCTCAGATGTGACTGGTTTCTTCTTCTGGGAAGTTGTGTAAAAGCTGTCCCAGATATGCTCCATCTGCTCTTCTTTAATCTGCGCTCCATCGTTGTAGACTTCCATACGTATCTGCTTTTTCTCTTTCTTCAGAGTAATCCGGATCCGCTTTCCCTGCTCTGTGTGCTGAAACGCATTCATCAGATAATTGTTTACTGCTCTTTCCAGATACATGCGGTTTCCGTATGCGAAACAGTTCTTTTCGATTTCCTGTTCCACTTTGATCTCGTTTTTGCGGAACATAGCATCATATCGAAGAAGCAGATATTCTATCATTTCTGATACATTTACACGGCTCATTTCCATAGAACTCATCTGATTGTCCAACATGGAAAAATCAAGGAGTTCTCCTACCATTCTGGACATTTTGTCCAGCTCCTCGTGAATGGAAGAATAATAGTAGGAACGATCAATCTTATCTCCTGCGATTTCCAGCATTTCCACCTGGCTGGACACTACTGCAAGAGGTGTTTTTAATTCATGGGAAATATTCGCCACAAATTCTCTCTGGCTTTCCAGAAGCTGATAGTCAGACTGCTTTGCTTTTTTCTCGGTACTTGCTTTACTCATTTTTTCTAGGAAATAGCTTAATCCCACCATCAGAAGCAAAACAACCGCCAGATATAATCTGGTTCCCTCAATCACTTCCAGAACTGACTGAACATCTTTCCGCAGGTATACATAGAATGTATGTCCATCCTGTATAATCTTCCCACGAAACATCAGAATATGCCGGGATTCCATGCGACGCTGTTCCAGGGTTCCTTCTTCTGTGTACTGGGCAATTTTGTTTTCTATGTACTTACGGGACTGCATAGTTTTCAGAGATGATCTGGACGTATAAATCTGCTCATAATTTTCATTCGCAATTATAGTCTCAAATTTTTCTTTCTGATAATCACCAAGTGTTTCTTCGTCGTCCTCGCTAAGTTCCTCAAGATCCATGTCATGAATATCTTCATACAGCTGACGCATGATTCTGGCCTTTGATGAAGTATATATGGGATAACAGCACACACTATACAGAATGACTGCCAGTGCAAAAGCAATAATCTGAATCCACAGTGCTTTCCCATTTCTCCAGAAATCTTTTTTAATTTTCATGGATGTCCTCCCCGAAGATGTAGCCCACGCCGTAAACAGTCCGGATATAATTGCAGCCTTCTCCAAGTTTTTTCCGCAGCTGCTTCACCAGAGTATCAATGGTCCGCACATCACCTGCATAATCGTATTCCCACACCGCATTCAGTATGGTATCTCTGGGCAGAACAATTCCCGGATGCTCCATGAAATAAACTATCAGATCAAATTCTTTCCTGGTGGTGGGGATATGCTGCTCTTTGTAAAATAAAAGCTGTGCATTCACATCTGCCTGCAGATCGTTGTATTCCACCATAGTCCGCAGCTTCCCGGCACGCTTCAGCACCGCCTCAATGTGCATTTTCACAAGAGCCAGAGTAAAGGGCTTGGTGATATAATCGTCTGCACCTTTCTCAAATCCGCTCATCTGGTCTGCCACGGCCGACCTTGCAGACAAAATAATAACCGGAACCTCCGATATTTTCCTGATTTCTTTCAATACGGTATATCCGGAAATATCCGGCAGCATAAGATCCAGAAGGATCAGATCCACCTTCTGCTTATTCTGGCAAAAATATTCCAGGGCTTTGTTCCCGGTCAGTGCTGTCTCTACTTCATAGTTCTGAATCCTCAGAAAGTCAGAAATCGTCTGTGCTAATTTCGGTTCATCCTCTACAACAAGAATCTCTATTTTTTTCACGGCTCTTTCCTCTCTCTTAAAGCCTGTCCCATAAGGCTTTCTGTATTTCAAACAGGCTCTTGTAATCCATTGCGGTTTCCCATCAGACAGAAGCCGCAATTTATTTAATATAGTATCATGTGATTTTGATGGAAATATGAGAAAATAAGTTTTCTTTTGACGCAGAAAAATAAAAATGCCACAAAATCACCACTTTCCGTGACTTTGCGGCATTTTTTTTAGCAACCACTTCCAAATTCTATTTTCTCATGGCTCCCTAAAGGACCTCTATCTGGCAGGCTTTCATCGCTTCCAGCGCCCGCTCATGACTCTCCGGTGTCACTCCGGCGCAGCAAAGAGAGTCTACCATGATCGGTACCTCCGGCAAAAATGCTTTCAGCAGCATAGCATTGGAAATCACACAGATATCTGTGCAAAGCCCTACCAGTGTAATGCTGTCAATGGTCTCTGATTTATTAAATTCTTTCAGGACTTTTCCCAGAGTTTCGCTGCCAAAGGTCGGCTTGTCAATGGGTCCGGACTCCAGGAGCTCTGCGATCTCCTCCCGGATCTCCCAGCCATAGGTGCCGCGGATGCAATGCTCTACAGGAAGCATTCTGCCTTCTTGGGTCTGCAGATAATCCCCGCCGTGAGTATCCCTGGTCGCCAGCACAAGACCATTGAAATTCTTCACTCTGTCCACCACATTAGGCACAATCGCTTCCGCCTCCGGTGTGCCAAGCGCTCCGTCAATAAAATCATTCTGCATATCGATCACAACTAAAATATCCATATTTTCCCCCGTACTTCACATGTTTTTTAACAAAATTTTTCTCAATTCATCCCAAACACCACATATTTTTGTAAAACTTATTTAAATTAACTATACCACTTTATTGGAATTTCGTATACCGAAACGGTCAGATTTCTGAAAGATTTTAAAAATTTTTCCAACCATTATGAATAATAATGTTTTGATGAATCTTTTCATATATAGTATAATACAATTAATAACCACAAAAATTAACACCACTCACATACAAGGAGAATTACCATGACCAAGGAGAAATCCCCTGCCCGTCAGGGACCAAGATACATTTTCTATTTTCTGATGCTCGCCATTCTTGGATGGTTCATTTTCATGCAGTTTTTCGGTGCTGATGAAAGAACTGTCAGTGGAAACTCTCCGTCCCTCCTCTATCCTGGAACCTTTACCTGGGAAAAGCCTGACGGCACCACTGAAGAAATCACAGTTCCCGGTTCCTATGATGTTCCCGCAGGCGAAACCATGGTCATCACATCTACCCTTCCGGCAGATTTTAATGCCTCATCTATAGCGATTCGTTCCTCCCTGCAGGACGTAAATATATACATAAACGACACCTTAAGAGAGCAGTACAGCACCAGCAAAACCCGTCTGATTGGGAAAAATTCCGCCAGCCGTTTCATTTTCTGCTCCACCTCCCATGAAGATGCCGGAAAGGAGCTCCGCATTGAACTGACCACCTACACCTCCAACTATTCCGGTGTTGTGAACCAGATTTTTTGCGGAGATAAAGCGGACATCTGGCAGTTGATCTTCAGCCATTACGGACTGGCCACTTACATCGCATTTTTTACCCTGTTTTCAGGACTGACTACCATCCTTTTCAGCCTTACCCTTGGTTTTGTGTACCACACAAGCTTTGACATGGAATATCTTGGCTGGTGTATGATAATGGGAGCAACCTGGATGCTGGGTGAGTCCAAGATCCGCCAGCTGCTGATTCCAAACTCATCTGCCCTGGCTTCCTTATGCTTCGTTATGATTCTTCTTGGACCGATTCCCCTTCTGCTTTATGCAGACAATATACAGAATGGGCTTCACCGCAGACTTTATCATATTGTAATCGGAATCTCCCTGCTGGATTTTACAGTCTGCTCTATTCTGGCCATAGCAAATATTGCAGACTACATTGAAACCCTCCCCCTGGGGCAGATCATACTGATAGGTACATTCCTGATGGTGTTTATCCATCTCTGCCTCTACATCCGCCACAGAAAAAAAGCCTCAGACCATCTTCTGCTCCTGGCTCATTTGCTCGTTTTGCTTTGCGTTGCTGCTGAATGTGTCTCTGTATATTTTGTCACATCCCTGTCCGGTCTTTTTATCGGCATTGGAATGCTCATTCTGCTGTTTGTCAACATTGTCCGGACTCTCCGAAGCATTCAGCATATAGAGAATGCGCGCCAGCAGCTGGAGCTGGAACACAAACAGAAGCAGACAGAGAACCTTTCCCTGCAAATGATGCAGACTTTGTCCACCACCATCGAGGCTAAAGACGAATACACCCGCGGACATTCCTACCGGGTGGCAGAATATGCCGCACTTATTGCCGCCGAGCTTGGATGGTCTTCAGAGGAAATCCAGCAGTTAAAGCATGCCGCTTACCTTCATGATATTGGAAAAATTGGTATTCCGGATCTGATCTTAAACAAGCCCTCCAGACTTACAGATGACGAGTATAATCTGATAAAAAAACATACCGTCATCGGTGCAGAAATACTGAAGGATATTACCTTTGTCCCTCATATTGTTGAAGTGGCCAGAAATCATCACGAACGGTATGATGGAAATGGATATCCAGACGGGCTTTCCGGTGTCGAAATTCCCATTCATGCACGCATCACCGCAATGGCAGACAGCTATGATGCCATGAATTCCCGCAGAATTTACCGAAATGCACTTCCTCCGGAAATGATCCGGGAGGAAATCAGTAAGAACCGCGGGAAACAGTTTGATCCGGAAATTACAGATGTATTTTTAAAGCTATTAGATGAAAAGCGTGTTGTTCTCCACAATATCCGCACACAGGAAATAACAGCTCCACCAGAGGCTGACCACACCATTAACAAATTCATTTCAGAAGTAGTCAGCACCATAAAGAACCAGGAGGATTCAAAGAATTATGATTTCCTGACCGGTCTTCCTATGAGAAGCCTTGGAGAGCGGCTTATTGCAGAATTCATGCAGGAACATAACGGCTGTCTTATTTTCCTTGATATGGATAATCTGAAAAAAATCAATGACGTTTATGGACACATGGCCGGTGACCGCGCCTTAAGGAATCTGGGAACCCTGCTTTCACGCTATACAGCCAACGGTATTGCCTGTCGTCTTGGTGGAGATGAATTTCTTCTGTTTCTGCCAGACATAAGTGCTGAAAATGTGTCGAAACTAACGACACGGCTTTTCCACCACTTCCATTCCATCGCAGAAGCTGATCCTGAAATCAAAGATGCTGCTCTGTCTGCCGGTTTGTATATGTGCACTACCAGCGATACCTTTGCAGACTGTTATTCCAAAGCAGATAAGGCATTATACAATGTAAAGCAAAATGGTAAAAATCACTTTTCCTTTTATCATCAGATCAGTCATTCCTCTTCCGATTCACCAGGTACTGCCAGGGATCTTCAGCAGGTGGCAGACGCGCTTCGCAAAAGTGGCAGCTATGCAGGTGCTCTTGAACTGAATTACCGGGATTTTTCCAGGCAGTATGAATATATACAACAGCTCATTATCCGAAGCGGAAGCCGCTGCTACCTGGTAATGCTCACACTGGAAGCCACTTCGGACACTCCCGCTCATATTGAAGAAATTGAGCAGACACTTTCCCATATGGAACAGGCTATCCAAAACACCATCCGGCGTGTGGATATCTGTACCAGATACAGTTCCATGCAGTATCTGATCATCCTGTTTCAGCCGGTTGAATCTCAGATTCCCAATATTATGAAACGTATTTTTATGCAATACTATAGAAAGGCAAAAAGCACTAACTTTCTGCCCACATATAAATATCTGTCTATGGCAGAAAATAATATGGATACAAATCAAAAATAAAAGCTTCTGACAGATACAGGATTTTTCAGTCCTGTGTCTGATTCAGAAGCTTTTATTTTTGGGGGATGACCATATCACTTTGAATATTTCTCTACTTTTTCCTCATACTCTTCCTGACTTGTTATCTCATGCTTCACAATATGCCCATGGTTCTTTTTCTTTGCAGTCAGATTCCTGCCAGGTCTTGGTGCATACTGATCCTCCGGAATCTCCAACGCATTTGCCACTGCATGAATAACCCCATTGCTGCTGTAGGTTGCTCCACTTACTGCATCTACATTCAGACTCTGCTCAGCCTTCATCTGTTCGATTACAGCTGGTGCTGCCCTGAAAAAGTATTCCTCTGTATCACAATAGGAAAGAATGGAAATATCCGTTACCTTCTGTTTTTCAACTGTAACCTGAACCTCCACATCACCTCGAAATGCATCGGCCGAGCCGGTATAAATGCCATCTGTCAGATTCTGAAAACGTCCAGCCTCTATAAAGGATTGCTTATCTTCAGATTCTTCCTGTTCGGGTTTCTTCCCTTCACCTTCCTCATTTCCCAGTGCTTTATTCACAGCTTCAATCAAGCCGTTACTGCTGTAAGTCGCTCCGGAAACTGCATCTACATCTGTATTCTGCCTGCTGATCATCTCCTGGAAAATCCTGTTTTTCGCTCTCTCCATATAAGACTTATCATCTGCATAATCATCCAGTACAAGCTCCGTTATCTTCCCATCGGCAACCTTTACCGTAACCGTCACCTTGCCTCTGTAGCCCTCACCGGTTCCTGTGTAAATACCATTCTGAAAGTTACCTTCAGCATTATTTTCTGCCGTTTTTTTCACTGAATCTGCCATTTTCTCTCTAGCCAGATTTCCTGCTATAAAGAGCTGTGACACCATGATTGTAATACAGGTAACGCCCACTCCGATCAGCACTCCATATCTGCTTCTAAAGCGCGCATTTCCTTTCGGACACCAGCTTACACACTTCTGACAGCTGATACATTCTCCTCCGGCAATCCGGTCTTTCTTCGTAAGATCCATCCCCATGGGGCATTTCGAGGTACATAAATGACATTTTCCGCACCCGTCCCGCGGCTTATCAATTTTCAGGAAAGACGCCTGTGAAATCAGTGAATAAATTGCTCCCATAGGGCAAAAATATCTGCAAAAAAATCTCTGCACAAACAGTGAGCCGATAAAGATCACAAGAAGCAGAATTCCTCCAACAGAAAGCAAAGGCTTCAGTCCCGGCCAGTGACCAAATGAAACATACTGCCCAAACACCTGCCACAGGCCGGCTGTTTTCACAGCTGTTACGCCACTCCATACGAATATTATAAAGTAAAAAAGCACTGCATACTTGGCAAATCTGAATATCCGATCAGCCTTTTTCAGATTTCTTTTTCCCGGAAATAATGCCCGCAATCTATGTGAGCCAAACCATAACAAATCCTGCACTGCCCCAAAGCTGCAGAAAAATCCGCAGAAAAACCTTCCCACAAGTACTGTTGCCGGCACAGTTGCCACCAGCATCCATACAGAATACTTCACACTTTCCCAGGAAATATTTCCCTTGTATATGCAGGAAACAATATTTCCCACAGCTGCAAATTCCCCTTCAAATAAGCCCGGAATTAAAGCGAAGGACAATATCTGGATAACCACTTTGATCCAGTTGATTTTCTTATTTTTCAGAAAGTTTTTTCTGTTCATTCTTTATACTCCTTAGAGCGGGTCTGAAAAAGACTCTAATACAAGTCTTCGATTGTAAGCAGCACCGCGTTTTCTCGCACCGCCCTTTCCTTTACTGACTCTGTGAAACCAGACTTGCTGAAAAACATAAGATACTTTTCCTCTGCATTTTTAAACATTTCTGCAGCCATAACCAGGTCATCATACTCTTCCATAGGCATTGGTTTATTTCGAAACTTACATTCACAGAGCAACACTTTCTTTCCCGTTTTATCAAACGCAAGTATATCAACATCATCCTGCGCTTTTATCAATGGATTATTCCCCCACCATTTTCCCATTTTATATGGAATAAACGGAAGTTTCTTCGCACGCGCAGCCCGAATCAGATATTGTTCACATATTTTTTCAAAAACAGGTCCCATATAATCATTCACATTTTCCAGAATCTCATCGCAGGAAAGCTCCAGACCCAGCATGGAATAATAATTCTGATTTGTAAAAAGGAATCGATACCAGAACTTATAATAATTATCTGTTATTTCATAAATCCCTTTTTTACTTGTTTCTGGCTCAGTACAGGGAACACACTTCTCAATCAGTCGCAAGGTCTGCAATGTAAGCATGTATTTGCTGCACTTGCTTTTCTCTTCATGGATTCGGTCTGCAATCTCACAAACCTTATTACATCCATTAGAAATCGCCTCTAAAATGGAATTGTATACTGAAGGCTCTCTTAATTCAATCCTCAAAAGTGTCTGGGGTTCATCATTCAAAAAGGCCCCTTCCATAAGCAGATTATTTTTTATATTTTCCTCCAGTGAAATCTCAGAGGAAAACGCCTCCAGATATCTTGGAACACCGCCCAGAATTCCATAAGCAATCGCTTTCTCTGTTTTACTATAATTTGGGAAAAATTCCGCACTTTCCAAATAATCGAAAGGCTTTACTTCCATATTTCCAGTAATTCTGCCATATAACGGACTTTTATATCCCATAACGTCATTTAGCATAAAACTAACACTGGATCCACATAATATAAGAAAAATGTTTTTTCCTTTCCAGACATGGTCGATCGTATGCTGCAAAATACTCTTAATTGAAGGATTCGGTTCTGCCAGAAAAGGAAACTCATCAATAATCAATACTAATTTTTCGTCTGAAATTTTTCCTGTAATATATTCAAATGCAGCTTCCCAATTTTGAAAAGAAGATATAAAAGAGCCTTCGAAAAATGTTTGCACCATCTTGGAAAAGTCCAGAAGATTCAAAGAATCATTCTTCTCCTGTGCAGAAAAAAACAGGGCTTTATGCCTACCTGCAAATTCTCTTAATATAGTTGTTTTACCAATTCTACGTCTTCCATACATTGTCAGAAATTCAAATTTGGAACTATTATAAAATCGCTCTAATTGATTTAGCTCGTCTAATCTCCCTATCATAAGCAGCCTCCTCGTTGTTAAATCACAAGCAGCGTAAACAAAATATACTACTCACGAGTAGTATACTCATAAGTAGTATATTTTATTCTGTGATATTTTTCAATCAATTTTTCATATTATTTTCAGAAAATATGTTCCCCGGTTTCCATGTCTTCTACATCCAGGTAAACTGCCCTAACTCATCACTGAAGTAACGAGAATGCGACGCACAGGTTTTCAATATAATACTTTTTCTCATCTGATGATCTAAGCCCCATGTCAATAAAATCATCAATTGTCATAAAAGAGTATCTGGCATTATGATCATAACGAATCGCATCCGTGAGCAGAATATCTGGTCCCATAGGACACATAGGGCATTCTCCATTTAAAAGAATAAACAATCTCTCTTTGATCTGCCCACTAATGCAGCATAAAGCCGCAAACATGGATTCCTGCTGCTCCATCGGTGTTAAGGAGCTGACTTTAATGAATATAAAAAACAATAGACATTACAGGTCGTATATCTATAGGCTTTCCCGTACCATCATTAATGCATATCCCAGTAAATTTTGTCCATTCCAGTTCTCAGGTTCAAATCGATCAGGATTTTTCATGGATAATCCAATTCCCCATATTTGATCTCTTACCGCACATTCTGCCAGTACATTATTCCCCGTCCCCAGCAGCTTTCTTTTTAAATCCTCATTCTGCTTAAATTTTGCCAATAATCCTTCATAAACAACGATCTGTCTTATTCCGCTCCAATAACTATCATTATAATTTCTAACTAGCCGTCCAAGTGCCTTTATCCTTGCCACATCTGTGGAACCCAATATTTTTTTCGCAATATCATCATCTTTAAAGCAAACCGCCTTTTTATACATCATATATTGTTCCATAGAAGAAAATTGAATTCCATTTATACTAAATTGAGATAGATACCAATTACTTAAATAGCCATTCTCCTCATCTGGATTATGAAAACATATAATATTCATTTGATCAGCTCCATTCTTCCTCGCATTAACATTGACTTTGTATACAATAAGTATACTATAATATTCTCATATATGCTATATATAAAATGCAATTTCTGCCATTCCCTCTTTGCTCTAAAGCAAAAAACATCTTCCATCACAATCATATTTCTGTACCTTTTGATATTGATGATAGCTCTGATATTTACAAAGATAAAAAGCCTCATATCGGAATAAATAACATTCGCCTAAATCACCCGTACCATCATCAGCGTATTACTCAGTAGATTTTAAGTTGACACCCTATAAAATAGGGCGTAATATAATAGTAGAAATGATAGAAAGGTGGATACTAATGACGAGAACTTTTATTGAAGTTCCACTTTTTACCAAACGCTGGAAGGAAATTGGGCTTGATGATAATGATTTGCATTCTTTGCAAATCATGTTATTAAAAGACCCTGAATCCGGTCCTGTTATGGAAGGGACTGGTGGAATCCGTAAAGTTCGTTTTCCTCTTGAAAATAAAGGAAAAAGCGGAAGTGTACGTGTCTGTTATACAGATTTTGCAGAATATGAAATGCTTTATCTTATTACAGCGTTTGAAAAAAAGGAGCAGGAAAATCTTTCTACAGAAGAAAAAAATGTGCTTAGAAAATTGGTAAAATCTTTAAAAAATGAGGCTGCCAAAAATAGGAGTTGATTTTTATGAGTACATTATTTGATGATTTAAAGCAAGGCTTGCAAGAAGCAATTGCATATGAAAAAGGTCAGGGCACTGCACGTATTAAGACTTATACGATTGCACCTGTAAAGGAATATTCCAGTGCAGAAATCCGGAACATCAGAATGAAAGCAGGAATGACGCAAAGTGTTTTTGCTGCATATATGGGCGTATCCAAGAAAACAGTCGAGGCCTGGGAGGGAGGACGAACGCATCCTTCCGGTCCGGCATTCCGTTTATTGGAAGTATTAGCTTCTGATAATCCGGAGAGAACCAATTATGTAGTGGTAAAATAATTTTTAGTCGCCCTACGAGCCTTGAATGCTAAGCCAGCGCCTTAAGGCGCTGGCTTTAGACCGTAGATAATAATATACACCCTTTCAGCAACTGCACTGCCCCCTCCATAGGTCTTTTCGTGCACATATGCACCTCTGAATTTAAAACTTATACTCTTTAATTTCTGATCTTTTGAGGGCTCTGTCAAGAGCTTGTTCCATAATTATTCTACCTCGGCCATCTTTCTTCCTTCGGCGGCAATGGACAATATTTTGACATCTCCCTGTCTTCCTGATACCAGTAAGCTACACTTGAAACATCATCCTGACGTTCAAATAACCCATTATGAGACATTCCAATCTGCTGAACCGTTACTTTAATATTCTGCTGGAAATAAATCGGATCCGGAATATGAAATCTATACATTCCACGCATTGGTGGACAGTCATCATTATGATACGGATGAACTGTTAAATCATCATGATTAGAATAATAAGGATATCCCAGAAATGGAGTCGAATACGTCTGCTCTGTCATTTTTTCCTGGTTCTCTTTTGCAAAGCTCCAGGATCCTCCTACATAGTCTTCCATTCCAGTTCCACAGATGGTAGGATATTCCTCATCACCATCCAAATAAAATTTTACTTCTCCTTCTCCCCACCAATATCTTTCCAATGTCTGTAGTGCCAGATAGGTTCCTACATAAATTCCCTTTCCATATACATTATCCAAAATCGTATAATCTTTCTTTTTAACAGTTACAGATTCTCTGTTCCATTTTGCGAAAAAATATAACATGGTATCTGGCAATGTATCATAAAGACAGTAATCAATCTGATAGAAAAACGCAGGGATTACATTTTTATGTTGACTAACCAGCTCAATTCTGGCTTTTTTCCTAAATGGCATTGAAAAATAAGAATTCAAGCCTCTTGATGGTGCAACTACTATTGGGTAGGAATTAATATAACATTCTTTTCCGAACCCACAGCAAAAAAAATCACCCAATGGTACTTCTACTGCCGGACTTTTGGCATCGTCCCAAGACATGCGCAAAATAAGATCCCTCAGTACAAAGCAATCTCCATCAGTTGTTTTATTATCCACAGTAATCCAAATGTGATTAATTACTCCACATCCTGAAATATCCGCAAGCACAGTAGTACTTCCAGGTTCTATGTTTTTAAGACATGGACTTCCCTTTCTTCCCTTTCCAAGATTACTGGAAGCCATTCCTCCTTTTCCCTTTTCGCCTGTGGGATTTTCTGCATTAATTGCTCTCGATTTTCCAAATACGCCATATGGTAAAATATTTTGAAATATATTCATCATTTGCTCCTGTCTGTAATATTCTCACTCTGTGCTATGGTTTTTCTATTTTATTTTGTTCTTTTCCCTCAAAGACTTCAAATTCATCAATCTGAACTTCCCCCATATTCCACAAAAACGCCAGTATGTCCTGCTGTATAATCATAGCACCCTCATCAACCAGTTTTTTCAGCTAATACTATTCTTGTCAGTTTTGATCAGCATTTTGCAAAACTTCATAATATATTTCCAACTCCATTCTCCCAAACTTCTTTACTTTCTCCCAATAATAGCATCTTTTTGGGAGATAATCAAATGTGTTGGGATAATAATATTATTGTCCTTTTTCTTATCCCTTCAGCAACTGCACTGCCCCTTCCACAGGTCTTTTCGTGCACATATGCACCTCCAGTTTCCCCTGACAGATGCAGGAAAGAGCTTTCTTCAGCATCGACAGATACCCCGAGGAAGCAGCCTTGGTCAAAATGGAGCCGGAAAGATATACCGGAATTTTCTCACCGGAAAAATGAAGTTCCCGTACTGCGGCATCGATGGAGTATGCCGCGCACTTTATCATCTGATCTGCAAGCGCCTGCGCCTCTGGATTAGAGCGCTCGAGAAGTTCAAAAAAAAGCCAGATGATCTTACGATGCAAAGCTTTACATTCTGCATTCTCCCCTTCTTTCAAATCTGACCATGAATTTATAAAATCGACCTTACTGCCAAGATTCATTGCTTTCACATATTCCATTACCAACGGCGTATTAACATCCTTTAAAATCAGGTTTTCGTAAACCTTGCGATACATTTGCATCACAATCCAGTTTCCGCCCCCTGCGTCCCCTGACCATTCATCCATTCCGGCCAGTTTGATCCGGTTACCTGAAGAATCAATTGCCGCACAGCACATTCCTGTTCCACAATTAAGAGAAACTCCCCACGCAGCCGGGTTCTCGGCTGCAATGGGGAGATATCCATCATTAATTGCAAGAAAACGGGAAATACCAGCTGAAGAGAAACACGCATCAGCCTGCAGCTGATCCCTGGCAGTATCCAGCCCGGAAATACCAGCCGCAACTGCCTCAATATCTGAAACAGTCAGTCCATTACGCTCCAGCAAAACATCTATGGAAGCTTTTAAAGCCAACGAAACATCTGCCCACCCATTTCCCAGAAGATCATGGTTCAGACAACCGCCCAGGTAGTGATCCACTACCTGGAAATGCTTATCCAGAAGCAGATATTCTGTCTTCGTTCCACCTCCGTCAATTGCAATATACATACTCTATATTCTCCTTATTTTCCCGCAAATAACACAACCTTCACAGGTCCGTTTGAATGTCTTCCTGTAAGGGAAACATCCACGATCAGCTCCAGCCGGCTGTCACTAAAGCCCTCTGTATTGATTTCAAATTCTTTTTCTGCACAGGAAAGATACAGGTTATTCAATGGCAGCTCTGCTGTAGATGCACCCACAGCAGTAACTCCTTCTGGAAGATACAGCTTGATTTTTACCCACTGCTGCTCTCTCATGGTATTGGAATTTACAACCTTAACCTTAAACTTTCTGTTCTCGCCAGGTGTAAAGAAAACAGAATCCTCATAATCCACCATAACACTGAATGCCGGGAACTGATATCTTGCCACATAGGAAGAAAGAGCGCACAGATCACGGATCGGCAATTCCTCTGATTTCCCATTTCCATTAATCAATGGCAGATAATCTGTTGTCTTATTGCAGAACAGAGCCTCTTTTTCCAGGCATTCAATAGTCATTCCGCCCTCTGCAAAAGCATCGCAGAGATCCTGTCCCAGGAAGCCCGGAACTACACGAAGAATACGCTCTGCCAATTCTGTCGCCGTATCTGGAACCCAGATTCCATGACTTGTTTTATCAATACACATGGTTACAATTTTGTCATCAAGTGGTTTTGTCCATTTCTCCGGAAGTCCGGAAGCACCATAAATAATACCCAGAAGCGCGCCAAGAGTTGCGCAGGTACAGTCTGTATCTTCACCACAGTTATTGGCGATAATAAGACTCTTTCCGAAATCACCTTCTCCGTAAAGAAGACCAAGTACTACAAAGGCAACGTTTTCTGGTGCATCAAAGCCAGGCTCTCCAATCTCCATTCCCTCATTGTTTTCCTTTGGAATCTCACTCAGCTTGTATTCCTGGATACCAAAGGTTCCCGGCGCAGTATTGTGCACAATTTTTCTTGCTTCCAGATAATCAATGCCATTATGATAGCATTCTACGGTTTTACGGATTGCTCTTGCAACAGCGCAGTCCTCCGGAATATAGGAAAGTCCGATATCAATCAGTTTCTCACGGTCACTTTCTGCAAACGCAGCACTCTGAAGCGCAGCTGTGAAAATTTCACCATACATTCCCTCGTTTGCATGATCGACAATTGCATCCTCAAATGCATATCTGGTTGCAATTTCCGGATGTCCCGGTGCCAGACACGCCCAAAGTTCAGAACGGATCCAACAGCCATTACTGTTCTTATAAGTATTGTCCACATCACCACACATAGGCGGAACAATTCCGGCTTTCAGATTTGCTTTTCCGGTTCCGTACTCAACCCAGTTTGGGATCACATAGGAAAGCCAGTAATCGCCAAGAATGGAGGCATTCACGTTTCTTCCATAGCGCTCCACAGCTGCCAGCCATACGATCTGAAGATCCAGATCATCATTTGCAGGTGGTCCCATGGAAAGATCCTGGATATAGAAATCCACATCAGGAACCATTCTCTTACACTCAAAAGGTGCACCAAGAACACCGCCTACATTTTTTCCAGCCCAGCATCCTGCCAGCTTGTCACGGAACTCGTTTAATTTTAAAACCATAATTTTACCTCCCATATGTTTATTTTCGGAACTGTGAAGGCGTTTCTCCTACAATTCCCTTAAATATTTTCGTAAAAATACGATAATCACTAAAACCAACTTTCTCTGCCACAGCTGTGATTGGCTCGTTGGTTTGTCTCAGATAAATTTTAGCTTTTTCCACACGTGCCTGGTTCAAATACGCATGATATCCACATCCCAGCTCCTTTTTAAACAGCTGGCTGATATAATTGGGATTCATATTCATATTTTCTGCAAGCAGAGTCAGCCGCATATCCTCATTCTCGAGATTTTCATTGATATAACCGACTATTTTTTTCAACGTTTCAGATAATACAGGCTGCCGGTTTGGATTCTCCATTATTTTCTGGACAATTCCCTGAATAACTTCCCCGAAAACATCGAAATCAATAGGTTTCAGAAGAAAGTCCGAGACACGGAGCCTTAAAGCCTCCTGACAATAGGAAAACTCATCATATCCGGTAACCACGATCATATAAATCGGATAATCCCCCGGAGCCGTATCCTGAATAGCGCGTATTGCCTCAAGGCCATTCAGCTTGGGAAGATTGATATCCATGATCACAATATCCGGCTTCAGTTCACGCGCTTTCTCCACAGCCTCCTGACCATCCATAGCCGTCCCTGCAATCTCACACTGATATTTTTCCCAATCAAAAAGCAATTTATAGCCTTCCAGAATAGCAGCCTCATCATCCGCTAAAAGTACTCTGCAATTATTCATGTCTTTCACTCGCTGTCTTAATTTTTATTTTTACAGTAGTTCCTCCGGTTTTATTTCGCGTATAAATGACCTCTGCATTTTCCTGATAATAAAGCTTCAGTCTGCTGATCACGTTGATCACGCCCAGATGTGTGCGGTCTCCCTGACTTTGGGTCTGCACCCGGTAAAGAGCTTCACTGTCTTTTGCATTATACGCATTTAATTCTTCCATTTTGTCATCCGGAATTCCGATTCCATCATCAGAAAGCCAGATATCCAATTCGCTGTTATCCTGTTCATTTACACAGATTCTCAGCGTAACCGAGCCCTGATACCGTCTGTCCTTCAAACCATGCATCAGACTGTTTTCCAGCAATGGCTGCAAAATAAAATTGGGAATTTCCATATCCATTGCTTCCGGCATAATATCCGAGTGATACCTGATCTCAGGGTACCGATAACACATCAGACTCATATACGCATCCAGCATATCCACTTCTTTTCTGACCGTCACCATAGAATCATGCACCTTGGTGCTCAAGCGGTAAAAGCTGACCAGCTTCATCAGCATCTGTGATACTTCCGTATCCTTATTGATCGCCGCCTTCAACCGGATCATATCCAGCGTGTTGTAAAGAAAATGAGGATTGATCTGCTGTTTCAGATACAGCATAGCCATTTTCTGTTCGGAAATTTCAGCCTTCTGAAGCTGATCCCTTGCCTGATATTCCGAAATAACCAGATCATTGAGACGGCGGATCATTTTGTTAAAGGAATCCTTCAATACGCCAACCTCATCCATATACCCCACATCATACTGCCTGGTAAGATCTCCTGGCTGGAAATTCTGGATATCAAGGGAAAAATCCGTAAGTCTTTTCAGATTTTTCCTGGTAAAACCATATACACAGAACAATACAACAAGTGCACTTATCGCAGTGATTATAATACAGGTTATCACCAGAATATTTAATTCATCATAAATGGATTCATATGTTTTCAGAGTGATCAGAAGCATGTTGCTGTAATCGGAACGCTGATACGCACAGAGATATTTTTCCTGATTTAATGTCAGACTAAAAGATCCTTTTGCGCCATTCATATGATCCAGTAGCTCTGGATAGACATCCTTCAGATTTTGGCTGATGATCCTCTCATTGGAACTGCATGCAATATTGTTATTTTCGTCAGCAACAATATAGGAAATATTATCCTCCAGATAATTGCTGCATATTTTCTGCAAAGTAAGGATAGGGGTTCGCAGTGCAATATAACCGATTACCTCAAAGGGGGAAAAACTGCGGATAGGACGGACCAGATAAATATTATTATCCAGGAAAATATTTTTCTCATAAGTCTGCGTATACTTAAACCCCTCCGGCAGATCATCCAAATACATGTGGCACCCGGAAATATTCGTGGAAAGATTAGAATTAACCTTTACATTCTGGAAAAAAGATTCCACATTCCAGTCAAATCCAAGAAACGGATCCCAGGTATCACTGTAAAACACCATATCCTCATTATTAAAAATGTAAATTCCCCGCACATCATCCCTGATTGAAATCATGGAAGAATAAAGCTTGGTAAGATACTTTTCGTTTTCCCTTTTCTCATCAAAGGAATAATCGGTACCTTTCAGAATATCCTGCACCGTCTGGTCAGAAAACGCAATCAGCGAAACCCTTCCCATATCCTTCAATGTATTATCAACCGAACTTAAGGTATTGGAAATGTAAACCTTCATCATCTGCGCATCCCGGTCAATATGGTACTCCACATTCAGCTTTAAAGTTGCCACAATGCCTAAAATACAGGCAATGATAAAGATCCCGATATTCGTAATACTAATTCGCTTGACAATACTGGGCTTTTTGCGCAAAGAATTCTTTTTCATAAAACAGGCCGTCCTTTTGCTTAACCTTTTACAGCTCCTGCAGTAAGACCTGCCATCAGCTGTCTGGATGCAAAAATATAGAATACTGCGATTGGCAGAAGACAGATGATACAAGCTGCAAATAAATTATTAATAGTAAATCCGGAACCTGTAGTTGTCTGCGCAAATCGCAGCGGTACAACAGAAAGAGGCTGCTTCGAGGTATCATTAATAAAAATGATCGCCATCTGAAGCTCATTCCATGCAGATAAAAAGGTCTGGATCAGTACAAAAACAAGACCTGGTTTTGCAATTGGAAGCATGATCTGTATAAATGTAGTCCATTTATTTGCGCCATCGATTTTTGCCGCATCGATCAGTTCATCCGGCAGCGCATTGTAGTAGTTTGTCAGCACCATCAGGTTAAAACAGGCACTTGCTGTAGCATATGGAAATACCAGTGACCATCCCGTATTGTTCAGATGAAGCCCTCTTACGATCTGATAAAGTGGAAAAATCAGTGCTGAAGTGGGAATCATCATGCCGGTAAGAAGCAGGTAATAAACAGCCTGCTTATGCGGAAATTCCAGCTTGGAAAAAGCATATGACGCCATGGAAACTACAATGGAAACAACAACAAGAGTTCCTCCTACCACAATGATACTGGTAATAACATTGGGAATCAAGTTGAAATATTCAAACACCTTTGCGTAGTTTCCAAAGCCACTTACAGCCAGTGATTTTTCCAGCATCAGATACAGTGGAAAGACCAGGATGACCAGCAGAACCACGCAGATAGCCTGAGTGATGATTTTATATGGTAATGAATTTTTCATCAGCTAGCTCATCTCCTTCTTGTCTTTTTTGTAATAAATCTTCAGCTGAATAACCGTCAGCACCATGGCGATCAGGAACATATATACAACAATGGTAGATGCCTGTCCCTGCTGGAAGGTGCTAAAGGATTTCGTGTATATATATGTGGAAAAGGTCTCAGTAGCATGAGCCGGACCGCCATCTGTCAATACATAAGAAAGATCGAAAAACTTCAGAGCACCCAGAATATCCAGAATGATCAGGGTAATATGAGTACCGCGAAGAAGCGGAAAGGTTATGTAGATAAACTGTTTAAAGCTTCCTGCTCCGTCGATGGTTGCTGACTCATAAAGATCCTGGGGAATATTCAGCATATTTGTGTAGTACATCAGCATACTATAACCGGTCCACTGCCAGATATTTACAAATAAAAGACAGGCAAGTGCAGTTTTTGGCGTTGCAAGCCACTGCTGACAAAGGAAATCCAGATGAAGCGCTCGCAGGATCACATTCAGATAACCACGGTTTGTTTCGAAAATTTTTGAAAAAACAGTACCGACAATTGTAGAGGTACAGATTGCAGGAAGATAAAAAAGGATCTTATATAATCCGGAAAATTTTATTTTTCTGATAAAAAAGGATGCCAGCATAAGTCCAAGTGCTGACTGAATAACCGTAGTAGATATTGCAATAATGACAAAGTTTCGAAATGTTTTCTGCATTACGGAATCTGCCCAGAGTTTTTTGTAGTTTGCGAAACCTACGAAAACTTTTTCCACACTGATCCCGTTCCAGTCATAAAAACTGATCACAATGTTATAAATTATGGGATAAGCGAAAAACACAAGGAACAGTGTCAAAAGGGGAAGTACGAACAGGAAGCTGGTAAAGCAATCCTTCCTTCTTCTAGCTGAAGCCATAATTTTCCTCCTTTTTTTAAAGGCTGCCCAAAGTGAGGGCAGCCTTATAATACTTAATAACTATCTCTCCTGTGCCTGGGAAGCTGCTTCAATTGTCTCTGCTGCCTCTTCTGGTGTAACATCTCCCAGAGCAAGTTCTGTAAGCTCATTGATGATGGTTTCTTTCAGCTCTGCATAAGCCATCTCTCTGTAGCCGCCTACATTGTCTTTACCCTGCTCTACACAGTATTCAAGATTTTCAGCACCGTTCTCGTTCAGACCTTCTACATTAAGTTCCATGTCATTACGGGCCGGCATGTACTGTAAATGACCATTGATCAGGAAATCAGCACCTTCGTGAAGCATCCAGTCAACAAATGTCCATGCTGCATCTTTTACCTTGGACTGATTATTAATTGCAAGGGATACGTCAACAGCTTCTTCAACCGGAGCAATCTTGCCATCGTTATTCCAATCCATCAGGAAAATCTTATGGTTTGCGCCCTCGCCATTGTAAACCTCCTGGCTCTGCTCATCGCTGTCCATATAAGCACCAAGTGACCAGGAACCATTCAGGATCATCGGAACAGATCCCTCTTTCTGATACATATCTGTGGAATCTGTGTACATTCCAACTCCAAGTGCTCCATCCTGGAAAACACCGTCTGTGAAACAGTTCTGCCAGATCTGGAAGGACTGAACAAGGTCTTCATCTGTAAATGGAGTCTCGCCTTCAATTGCGGAATACAGCTTCTCAGTATTAATATCAGCCGCAATATTCATCCAGGTATCAATGTTGATCCAGGAATCTTTTGCTCCGATTACCAGAGGATATTCTCCATTGTCACGGAATGTCTGGCAAACCGCTTTCAGCTCATCATAATTGGTCGGAAGCTCCAGATCATATTTATCAAAGTATTTCATGTTTGCCCATACATATCCTGCATAGCTGAGTCCCAGAGGAACTGCATAATACTCGCCGTCATCACCTTTAAGAAGAGACATTGCGTATTCGTTATAATTGGAAGCCCAGTCATCGCCATATTCTTTTACCAGATATGGAGTGAGATCTTCTTCAAAGTCACGGAATTCTTTATACATCGCTCCTGTCTGAACTCCAAATACATCTGCTGCGTCTCCTGCAGAGAGATCAACCTTTAATTTCTCCACATGATCTGTATATGGCATATAAATATGCTGTACTTCAATATCCGGATGCTCTTCTTCAAATTTATCGATCATCTCTCCCACATATTCTTCCGTACCAGGGTTCCAGGTCTGGAATTTTACAACTGTTTTCTCTCCGCTGTCGCCCTCTGCGAAGACCATCTGTGCCGGTACAAGTGAGGCCATAACGCCTGCCATTAAGATGCATACTATTTTCTTTTTCATGTTTTAATTCTCCTTTCATTTAAGAATCACGTTTGTTTTATTTGACTATAATTTATCATTTCCACCGTTGTTTCGATAGTCATTTTTATTATGAAAATGTGTCAAAAAATTAGTTTCCTATATATTTTGACCATATCCATTGAAGAACCTCTGCAAAGCATACACATGGTATGATCCCGCAAAGAGCACAAATCATTTTATGAATTTACAGGAATTTCTGAATATTTCTCTTGAGAAAGCAAAAGAAAATGCACTCCCCCCGTGTACTGGCTACCTCCTTCAGAGATATCATTGAAGAATGATTTCCCCTCACTCGCCACTTAGTACTCCGCGCACTTGAAGCGGAGGAATGCTTATCTGCGTTCAATCTGTGTTCACTGTAAAGAAAAGCCGTCCAGGCTTTGTGTATATGTTCACAAAAACCTGGACGGCTTTCCTTTTATTCTATAAATCATCCCGCAGTTTTATGATTTTGTTATCTGCCAAACACTACTTCAGCGCAGTGATCATTTTGTTTCATCCAGGAGCTTCGACAGATGCATATTCATTCCTGCCAGCTTACAGTTGATAATATCTTCTGCAAAAGCATTTGCAGACATGGCAATGATCGGAACAAACTCTGCGTCTTTTCGATCCAGATTTCGGATAGCTGCTACATCCAGACCATTCATAACCGGCATCTGAATATCCATAAGAATCATCTTGTAATAATCAGCGTCTGCCTTTTCAATCATATCAACACATGCAACTCCATCATTTGCAGTCTCAACAATACATCCTTCTTCCGCTAATAGTTCTGTTGCGATCCAGAAGCTAATATTCTGTCTTCGTTCCACTTCCATCAATTGCAATATACATACTCTATATTCTCCTTATTTTCCCGCAAAAAAACAACCTTCACAGGTCCGTTTGAACGTCTCCTACTTTCCATTACGGTTATGCAAAATTTGGAGAAAGGAACCTTTTTGTCTATGTTCAGCCCTTTTTTAATTTTTATCATAGCATGAATTTATTTTCAGAACAAGAAAGAGGAAAGGTTTTGCACTATTTACGCAAAAAAAGCCGCCAGCTTCTAAAGCCAACGACTTTTTCTGTAAATAATATTGAAAAAACCATGGTAGGGTAGGAAGATCCCAGCTGTGATCAGCCATGTAGCCAGTGTAAACCAGTAGTGGCCAGTCGTTTCAAGCCCCAGGACAATCTGGCTTTTTCTATTCTGTACTGCAAGCTCCAGCATTCATGCTTTAGCTGCTTCAAAGCCCTCTGCCATGTCACTGAATTCAAATGCTTTTCTGCTTAATTCCCTTCCTCGGATGTCGATTGCCCTTATATAATGAGTTTCACTGCCTGATTTTCTACATTTGCTTGCTTTTTTGTCTTATTTGCTTTAACATTCATTTAAGATACCTCTTGTACTTTAGATTTTTACTAACTGCCCGGTCAGTAATAATCTAAATTTACTTGAGGTATTCTTTTTGGTCAATTCCTTTTACTCTTTAAAGTATACAGGACGCTCCTGGAAATTTATTTTCATATAAAACAACAGAGCTGTATATTACCTGTAATCTCAGAATATACCGCTCTGCTGTTTATACATTTATTCACTTTTGACTGTCAGATCTTTCCCCCATCTATATTTCTTATAATTTAGGTACACAACCGGGATCTTTACAATTTCATCCAGACTGATGATAAAGTAAACTGCAAGCACCGGAAGTTTCAGTACAAATGCAGCAATCACCCTAAGATACAGGGAACCTCTCCAGATCAAGACCAGGTCATTTGTAAAAATTCTCATCAGCATTCCCGAAAGCAGCAGTGCAGATAAGGTAAAGATTAGTGATATCACAGTTGTAACTTTCGTCACAAAGGCGAATATCCTCTCTACTGCCAGAATATCTCCCTTGCCCCAGTACTGGACAGCTATAAGAGAAAGACCAATAGTCATAGCTTCTAGAAGCAGGCTGTGAATAAAAGTAACCTGTCCTGCCAGAGATACCGCTGACAGTGAATCCTAAGAAATTACGCCAAGCATCAGACGCACTGACAAGGGCTAGCATAAACTGTTGGAATGCTATGGGCATTACCAGACTTATAAGCTTTCTGGTAAATACCGGAGCTCTTTTATTTCTCATTTATTTTTGTCCATGCTTCCTCATCGAATTTACAGTCTTTAAAATAATATGGCCTGTCCGCATCAGTAATCTCACGAATCACGCGGCAAGGATTTCCAGCGGCACATACGTTGTCTGGAATATCCTTTGTAACCACGCTTCCCGCACCAATCACAACGTTGTTTCCAATCTTTACTCCTGGAAGGACACAGCAGCTTCCGCCAATCCACACATTATCCCCGATGGCGATAGAAATTCCATACTCAAATGCTGAATTCCGACTCTCCGGATGAATAGGATGTCCAGCTGTGTAAATACCTACATTTGGTCCAAACAATACGTTGTTTCCGATAGTAATTTTTCCCACATCCAGCATTACACAGTGAGTATTGGCATAAAAATTCTCCCCAACTTCAATATGGTTTCCGTATTCGCAGTAAAACGGCGGCTCAAAATATACATTTTCCTTATGTTTGATTCCTGCACGTTCCAGACATTCCATACCTTTTTCCAATTCAAAAGGCATTGTCTCATTATACTCCCTGATGGCTTTTTTGGTTTCTTTCTGCTGTGATGTAACTGCGTCATCGGCAATGTACGGCATTTCATGATCTCTTCTGTAAACGTTGTCCATTTTTTGATTCCCCACATATTTTATTCGAATGAAACAAGCAGCCAGTACCTTATAACTTTACAGACTTCTTACACTTCCCATGATGAAGTAAGAAAATCTATCTGCACATAATCCACTACTGCTTTTTTATACGGTGTGCGGATCCAGCACTCTGTTTGGTTTTCTTCCGGATACACGTTTGTTGTAATGCACTTTTCTCCATGATTTACATACACCTCAACACTGCTGTGATCAACCAAAATGCAAAGTTCCAGATAATTATCATGCAGCTCAAATGGACAGTTCATTCTGCCACCTTCATAGTGGTCTCCGTAGCTCTTATCCAGAGTAATAATCTTAGACAGAAAATCAATCTGAATTGCCGTATAACTGGATTCTTTTCCAAGGACACAAATCTCCAGATTTCTTGATTCAATCTTAGTAATATCTAATTTCAAAATTATACGATTACTTCTGTTTGGATCATCATATAACTTGATTGCTTTTTCACCAATTTCCATGTCTGTATAGGTAACAGTCTGCGAAATCAGAGATTCAACTTCCTTTACCGGATACATACACAAGTTGTTTTCACTATCCAATTGTACTTTACGCGGTACACTCAGACAGCCTCTCCAATTTTCCAGACTGGTTGGACCCCAGTCTATACACCAGGGCATCCACAGCCATCCATTCTGCCATGCAATCAACACTCTGTTTCCTTCTTTGTCTGTAAATGACTGTGGAGCATAATAATCAAATCCCACATCCATATTACCCATTTTTTCAATTGTGTAAATACAATTTTCAAAATCCATTGTTCCTACACAATAAAGAGATTTATTATAATCAGGATGATTCATAGGGGAACATGTAACTACCCATTTTCCATTCAGTTCAAACATATCCGGGCATTCCATCATAGTTCCCAGTTTGCCATTGGACTCCAGAACATTTCCCTTGTACTTCCAATTATAAAGATCATCCGATTCATACAGGCAAATTCGACCATCTCCATCAGAAGTAGCACTTCCTATGCAGCCACCAACAACCATATACCATCTTCCATTGTGTTCAAACACCTTGGGATCGCGAAAATCATTGGAAAGTCCCTGTGGCTGCTCTTTTATTACCGGATTACCTTCATATTTTTCAAAATTCACACCGTCTTTTGAAGTCGCAATACACTGTGTCTGACGTACTACTCCATCAATTTGCGTTGTTGCTGTATAAAAAAGGAATAAAACACCGTCTTTCTCCACAGCACTTCCAGAGAAGCAGCCGCCTTCCGGATGGCAATCATACTCCTGATCAGGTCTTAATGCAACCGGCATATCTTTCCAGTGGATCATATCTTCGCTGACAGCATGTCCCCAGTGCATAGAACCCCATTTACACCCCTTAGGATTATACTGGTAAAAAAGATGATAAAGTCCTTTATAATATATTAGCCCATTAGGATCATTCATCCAGGAAACTGGCGGCGTAAAGTGATATCTTTGCCGCCAGTTTCCTTCAGCTTCTGATCTTTTAAGGGCTCTTTCAAGAGCCTGCTCCATAATTATTCTACCTTTACATCGTCAATATTTCCATACAATACGGTTACTTCTTTCTTGACTTCTCCCTTATCATCAATTGTCTGATGATAAGTTCCCCAGCCTTTTCCATTGATCCAGAATGTAGTATAGTCTTTTTCATTAATTACAGGTGCAAATGACATTGTCTTATTTACCATATCACAGCTATAGCCTGCCAGTGTTGGAATCAGAGAGTAACTGGACATTGGTCTGATATAATGATGGCCTGCTTCTGTCTCACTCCATGGGCATCTCTTATAACCGTCATAACGATCTCTGATAGCCTTGATAATTGTAAAGGCCTCTTCAATCATACCTTCTTTAATCATGGTTACAGCAACCTGGTATTCAACTCCGGTCCATACCTCGTCACAATATGCAAATGGGAATCTCGGTCTTCCACCTTTCGGCCAGGAGCAGAGAACCAGTCCAGCTTCATCATTCAATGCATATGTTCTCTGTACATTAGGAACATCATCCATGCATTCCTTGAAATTATATTTATAAATAGACTGCAAAGCTTTCTTTACATGTTCCTTTGGAAGCACATATCCAAGTCCTGCTGCCTGAGCCATGAACTGGCCAAGAAGCTGATCTGTAAGGCAGCCAATACCATACTGATAGCGATATGCATCTACGTCTTCAAGCTCCTGAATATAATATTCGCCGTTAAACAGCTTCTCATCAACTAATACAGAAGCCTTTTCATACAAAGCACGATATTTATCTGCAATATCCTGTTTGCCAAGATGTTCTGCCATTTCTACAACACCCTTGATAGCACCCAGATAAATGGTGTTTGTCATTGTATTTGGACCATAGAACTCAATGTCATATGTGACATGCATTTTTCCATCCAGAACACCGTCTCCATCTGTATCCCACTCTTTAATAGAGAATTCCAGTGCCTTCATCATATTGTCCCAGATGCCTTTGAGGAATTCATCATCACCAGTGTATTTCCACTCTCTGTAAATTCTGAGAATAGAACCAAATTCTCCGTCGCAGGCTGGAATCATATCCCATCTGCTTTCTCCCAGACATTTTCTTGCACGGAAAGGCATGCATCCATCATCATCCAGTTCTACGTTAAACTCTACATTACGCATTGTAATTTCAAGTTCCGGGAACAGATTTGCAACAGCAGTCGCATAGTTCCATACATGGTTAACATTTCCCTGTCCACATCCAACGTAGTCACGAATACCTTCCCATCCAAGGAAATTGCCATTTTCAATACGGAAGCAGCAATGGCTCTTCATTGACATAATATTTGAGGCAACTGCATCAATAACATATGCCGGAAGTGACGTATTAAATAATGCATTCTCAAAGTCTTTGGAGCTTCCTTCAAGATAGTCTTTCTTATTTACTACATATTTACTTACATCCCATGCATCCTTAAATAAAGTAGCATAATAGTTACGGATGATGTCATAACCACCATTTCTGTAACGCTCTAAATCAGCATCATACTCAATCCATCCCTTAGGACGATTTGGGAAATACCAGGAAATTAAAAATTCAAATTCTTTTTCCTCGTTTGGTTTGATTGTTTCAGAACAGCAGATAGAACTGATTCTCTCCTTTAGGTTTAAGAAGCTGAAGTCATAATGAGCAAGAAGGTCACATCCTTTTGCTTCAATTTCCTCTTCTTCTGTTAATTTTCCATCTTCAACAAAATCATCCCAGAAGTCCTGCGCGTTATCAGTCCACTGACCATGAAGCCATTTCTTTCTGCTGATTCCATTTTCATTTGTAGTTGCAATTGACATGGAACCAAATTTCATATCTTTCTCTGTAAGATTTTTAGCCTTATAATACCAGCCTTTTAATCCAGCTTCTTCACGATATTCATTTTCAACCTGATCTACCAGTTTAACATTATTGAAAACATCATATCCATCAAAACCAACTACATTCGCCATTGTACCAACAACAGACACATCAATAGGTTTGTTTGTCGGGTTAGACACTTTATATTTAATAATTGCTGTTGGAATACCAGAATTGTCTGCATCCAGTGGAATAAAAGGTGTATACGCTTCCATACGAACCTTTACCGGAACTTTACTGTCTTCCAAATCCACATAAACAAATGGCTGTTTTCCAACCATTTTGGATTTTTCAAATCTTGGAATTCCTGCTAACTCACCATTCAGAAATCCATGGGATTTATAAAATGGTGGTTTGATTTTAGATTCAAGAATTCTGCTTACTGGTTCTTCACCCTCTTCTTTTGTACGAATTGCAAAGAAAGAAAATGGTACAAACTGTCCTTTTCCAGGCCAGTTAAAAATTTCCCAATCTAATAACTGTCCTCTTGCACCTACTGCAATGTTTCCTGTTCCGATTCCACCAAGAAGAAATTTTGCCACGTTTGCATCTCCCTGATAAGAAATCTCTCCACCTGTTTCAAACAGCTCAACCTTGGAATGTAATAAATCTTTGTTCATGTCATTAACCTCCTGATATATTATTTATTATCCTTTCACTCCTACATGGGTCATACTCTTGACAATCCATTTCTGTCCAATCAGAAATACAATAAGAACTGGCAGAATAGCAAGAACTACTGCTGCAAATACTACATTGTCTCCTGTTGAGAACGGCTGTTTTATTGACAAAATTCCGACTGGAAGTGTAAGTTTCTCCGTATCATTGATCATAATAAATGTTGTAAAATAATCGTTCCAAGAATATGTAAACACAATAATTGCTAACGATGCCAATGTTGATTTCGCCATTGGCAGCATAATCGAAATAAATGTTCTTATCGGTCCCGCGCCATCAATTGCAGCTGCTTCATTCAATTCTTTAGGAACTCCCATAAAGAACTGTCTCATCATAAATACACCAAATGCACCTGCCAGACCGGGACAACTTGCACCGAAAATTGATGGAAGCGTAACTGCCCAGGATGTGTTAATCACTCCCAGCATCGTCATGATCTTATACAATGCTACAATCGTAACCTGAATCGGAACCATCATTGCAACCATCAGCAATGCAAACATAATATTTTTTCCTGGAAAATCAAACTTTGCATATGCATATCCTGCAATAGCACCATGCAAACTCATGCCAAGTGTAATAATCACACTTATCTTTAAGCTGTTCTTCATAAATACAAAAAACGGAATAGTATTTGAAAATAATTTTTTAAAATATCCTAATCTCATTTCTGTAAAAAATGGAGGCAGCCATTTAGGCGGTAATGAAGTTGCTTCACTATATGTTCTGAATGATGCTGAAAGCACCCAAAGAAATGGGGCAATCATCAAAAATGCTATGCCAAACATGATAATAGTCAGCAGGATATGGCTTACTTTTATTGTCTTTCCAAATAAATGTATTTTCTTATTCATAATGTACCCACCACCTGCTTCCTACAAATTGAAATACCGTTACAATACCAATAAGAATCAAAAGCATAATTGATAGTGCCGACGCCGTTCCATAATCAAACGATGTAAATCCCTTTTCAGCAATCAGCATAACCAAACTTCTTGATGAATCTCCCGGTCCTCCGTTCGTCAATACATAAATAGATTCATATATTCTCAGTGCGCCTGTTACATTCATAACAAGAACAAAAAATATCTGTGGTGACGCTACCGGAATAATTATCTTGAAAAAGCGCTGTACTACATTCGCACCATCAATGCTGGCAGCCTCCAAAAGTCCCTGGTCTACATTCTGTAATCCTGCTAATATCAAAAGCATTGACATGCCAGAGTTTTTCCAGATATCCAGAATCAAAACAGAAAGTTTAGAATAAGCCTGATCATTCAACCATCCAATTTTAGCGATTCCAAGTTGTCCCAGATAATAGTTGATAACCCCTGCATCTGTCTGAAAAAAGGCCTGCCATATGATTGCCACAAACGTTAGTGCTACTAATGATGGAAAGAAATAAACAGATCTAAAAAATACGGTTATTTTTTTTGGCAGAATATTATCAACCAGCACAGCAAGAATAAGTCCTATTGCTGTATTTCCCAGTGAACAACATATGGTGTACCATAAAGTATTTTTCAGAGCAGTTAAAGATCTGATATCTGTAAATATTTTTTTATAGTTTTCCAGCCCTATAAAAGTACTGGCACCGGTAAACACGTTATATTTGTGAAACGAAATTACAATTACCCATATAATAGGAATAAGCACAAAACACATAAAGCCAATAAATGACGGAAGTGTAAAAAGATATGCTGCTTTTAACTCTTTTTTATCCCATTTATGTCTGTTTTTCTTCTTATTCACCGATTCTTTCCTCTTTTACGGATAAAACGGTCTTATAATGTGCCAGGAGGGCAAATCCCTCCTGACCATATTCTTTTACTGAATTGCACTCTGAATCTGTGCTTGTGCATCATCCATTGCTGCCTGAGGTTCTTTCGCACCAGAGAACACTTCCTCCAGCTCACGTAAGAAAGTCTGCTCAAGATCTCCGAAATAGCTTGGAGCTGCAATTGGATCTGCAATTGTAACAGCTTTCCAGATTCCCATAATATTGTCAGGGCATGTACCCATAACATCTGTAGATGTTGCCAATGTTTCTGTTGGCGGTACCTGCTGTCCGCCTGCTGCAACAGCTGTTAATGTTTCATCAGATACCATTTCTTTTAACAGCTCAATTGCAAGATCCTGATGCTCTGTTGTAGAACCAATACACCATGCAGATCCTCCATATACAGAACCGTCTTTCTCTTTTACCGGCCACTGAACACAATCAAAATCATCATTTGTCAATCCTGCATCCTGCCAGGTATTTAATACCCAACGGCCAGCACCAACCATAGCGACCTGATTATTTGCAAACATAGTATATCCGTCTGAGCTGATTGGTTCTGGACAAATACCATCTTTATACATACCATTTAAGAAATCTACTGCTTCCACAATACCTTCACTGTTAACAGTAGGGGTCTCACCATCCTCACCAACTAATGCTGCATTGTTGGTTGACCACCACGGTGTAAGCTGAAAGTAAGTACATGGGAAACAAAATCCGTAAACACCATCCTTGGTAAGCTTCTCAGCAGTTTCTCTGAACTGATCCCATGTCCATCCATCCTGTGGATACTCTAAACCTGCATCATCAAACATATGCTTATTATAATAAACTACCATTGTCTGAGTTCCGTTCGGGAGACCATACAGAGAATCATTTACAGTAAAGCCTTCAAGTAAAGATGGCGCATACTGATCTTTCTTAGCCGTAAGTTCTTCATCATCTGTAATGATGTCATCAAGCGGTACCAGTAAATCATTACTTACAGCCATATTAACAGCTTCCAGACCAAGGCTGATTACATCCGGAGCTTCTCCAGAAGTACACATGGTAATCCATTTCTGAATAAAGTCTGACCATGACTCAACCGGTACACAAGTCTGTTCCACTTTTACATTTGGATTTTCCTCATTAAAACGAGCAATGGCATCATTTGCAATCTTTTCCTCATCAGTATTTCCCCAGTTTAATACTCTAAGAGTCACTTCATCCTCTGCATGAACAATAGTAGCTGCTGACATAGACATTGTTGCTATAAGACCTAATGCAATCGCTTTTTTCATCATTTTTCTCATTCTAAAACCTCCATACCGCAATGTGGAAAGGTTTCCACATTTGTGTTTTAAAAAGAATTTCCTTTCAGAAATCCATAGTTCCAATACATTATTTGATACGAGTTACCTAGATGTGCGCTCATCCTTTATGGTTACGAGTATATACTCTGCTCTTATTTTTGTCAATAGTTTTATATGGAATCCGTTCCATTTTTATATTTTTTATTTATTTTGCACAAATTCAATTAGGATAAATTGTAACACTTTCTTCCACGTTTTATTCTTTATCATCTGTCGTATCTCCCAGAAGTAACGTAGGCTCATAAAACACTTTTTTATTATGATATTTTTTCCCCTGTATCATATTAAGCAAAATATTAACTGCACGTTTTGCCAGTTCCTCAATAGGCTGCTGTACAACAGTCAGGTTCATAACTCCAACTTTCGCTACATAAGTTCCATCATAAGCTACTACCTTTACATCTCTTGGAACTTTTTTCTTGCGTTTTAATAGCTGTCTTATACATGCAATTGCTACCATATCCACTGCAAAAATCCCATCAATATCCGGATACTTATCCATAAGCATATCTGCCATTACATCATACTGTCCATAATCAAAATCATTCCAGTCCATTTCATGGGAATAAACAGTCACACCACGTTTTTTCATGTATCGCTCAAACTCATAATGCCTTTCATGTGACGGAGAATCAACTACTCGAGCGCCTTGAATCTGTAACACACAACGACAATTATTTCTAACCAATTCCTCTGCCGCCAATTTTCCGCCAATCTTATGATTTGTTGAAACAACAGGAATATTTTCACCCAAAAAACGATCCAACGCAACAATGGGTCCCTGCACACCTTGATATTCCTCAAAATCCAGCATATGGCTTCCTGCTATGATCCCATCCACAATATGTCTGTTCAACATATTAATGTATTCTTTTTCGTAGTTCTGCTCACTGTAGGTACTACAGATCATTGTCTTATATCCCTTTTTCATTAGTTCTGCTTCAGCATATAAAACTACCTCTGCAAAAAACGGATGTGATATTTTGGGAATAATAATTGCGACAATTCCACTTTTCTTACTTAACAAATTTCTTGCAAGTTCATTTGGAATATAATTTAATTCTTTCATTGCGGTCTCTACTTTAATTCGTGTCTCATCCGATACATACCCTGTAGAATTTGAAACCCTCGATACCGTACCAACACCAACTCCAGCCTTCTGTGCTACTTCTTTTATACTAGCCAAACAATCGCCTCCTTCACTTTCATACAAACTATTTTTCTTCCTGTTATTATGTTGTATTTCTTATTGTATGTAGCAACAGTATATCATTTGCCATTTTACATTACAATCTTTTTTGGATGTTTTTTACAAAATTAAAGTCTTAAAATTCATTTTATGCAATAATTTACACAGTTTATTTCAATTAATTTTTATCAAAATGAAAATTGGATAAAAAATTGAACATCGAGAAAGTCACAAACAATCGAGGCTGTCCGTTCACACTCCTGACAGCCTCGATCAATATACATTTTTATATCTTATATTTCAAAATTTATACTCTTCAATCATACATTCATGTAATTTTGTTTTCTTATTGTAATTCACTCCAACCAGAAGTGCATTTCCAGCATATTCTTCCAGACTTCTGCAATATTCTTTTCTTTTAATCTGGCTGATTGCCCCATCTGCACTCTTGTCCCATTTCAGCTCTACCACAAGTGCCGGTTTATCCTGAAATTTCTTACGTGGAATAAATACAATATCCGCAAATCCCTTTCCGCCAGCCAATTCCCTGTGCATTGTATAAAAATTCCTTGCAGCATATAAAGCAAGAGAAATCGTATAACTCAGGGCGTTTTCATCATTATACTGAATATGAGACGTTTCAAAATGAGCCAGTTGTATTCCTTCCGCAACCTGTTGTGGCCGTCTCTGCCAGATTGCATTTAACGTGTCAGCAGATTGCTTCAGCGCAATTGATACCTCGCCCCAGTCCGATGCAGCTACACTGTTAACATACTCATTTCGCACTTCATTATTCGGAATCTTCACCACCTTATTCTCCGAATCATAAGCCAGATACCCCAGATGAATCAACAATGTCAATACATCATCCTCTGTTCGGAAGGTTGTCATATCGTTGGTAAAGCTTCCCGTATTAACCGGAATCCTTTCCCCTGCAATCATGCTCAAAACATCATCCTTCAGGCCATCAAAATTCATATCAATATAAACCTGCAGGGCCTCGAATGTTTCCGTCTGATTCCAGTAATTCTCTATTTTTCCGAAGAGCATACTGTTTACAACAGAACGCGGACTATAAACAGATGCCGCCATAGAAAATGAATATCCATCATACCAGGCTTTTACTTCTTCCATATCCATCCTGTATTTATGGCACAGATATTCCACTTCCACCTCAGTAAAACCCACATACGGTGCAAGAGGGCCTGGATTTATCATGGAAAATTCATCAAACATATTTAATGCAGAATGGGTTCCATATTTCTTTATTGGCAAAATACCCGTCATATACGCTAAGTGAATACATGCCTTATCCTTCAGCAAGTCTCTCAGGAAATCCAGGTATTTCTCCTGTGCTTCCTTATTCTGCCTAAACTCCCTGAAAATACAGTCCCACTCATCTATAATAACAACAAATGGACACTTCTCAGTCTCATAAATATCCTGCATGGATTCCACCAGATCCGTATCGTCAAAATAATCCACATCCGGATATTCTCGCTTCAGATCCCGCAAAACAAGTTTTTTTACCCGGTCAACCAATGCTTCAACACTATCGCTTCTACTCAGAAACTCCTGCATATTCAAAAAAATGGTATTATACTTATTTCTGTACTTTTCAAAATCAGGACTCTCGGATATTTCAAATTTGGAAAATATTTCTCTGGAATCACAGCCTCTGCTGTAATATGCCGTAAGCATATTCGCAGCCATGGATTTTCCAAACCTCCGCGGGCGGCTGACGCAGACATATCCCTGCACTGTATTCATTACCCGATTCGTGTATCCGACCAAACCAGTTTTATCTACGTAGATTTCAGAATTTACGCTTTTTTCAAAGCTCTCCATTCCCGGATTCAGATATCTGCCCATGGTTACCTCCTGTGTCCTTATCCGTTTCCATATTCTTATAGCGTAAGTATATAACATTTTTTTGCTTTTGACTACCTTAGAGCCTGTTTGAAAAGGATTTTCGCAAGATGTGCGCCACACTTTGATCTCCATTCTCTTTTTAGAATGTGTTTGAGAAAGGATTCGTCTATAAACTTCATTTCGCAAAGTTTAATTACACCATCTTTTCTGATATCTTGTTGCCGTAAACATTAAAACAATATTACAATTATTCTTTCACACTATTCTTGCCATGTAGTTCCTTATCTTGCTTCAAAAAACATTTCTGTTCCAGAAGATTTAACTGTTATAAGCTTTGATAATTCCAATGTAACCAAATTGTATGATTCAACCCGAGTTCCTAGTATTAACCACCCGAAAGAGAAGCTTGGAGAAATGGCTGCAAATTTATTGCTTCAATATATTGAAGCTCCTACATCTATTCCTTCCGGACATCCGCAAATTATTTTTCCAGTTTCCAAAGAACAAGAACTTACAATTTTAAACGGAACAATAAACTCTGATTTTTTATAACATCTTTCGTTTTAAAATTTCAAAATTATATTTTAAAAGTTAAAATAACCCATACCGCACAAAAGGCAATGAACCATTTCTGATTCATTGCCTTTTACTTTACATACACTGTAATTGCAAATAATAACAACAAAATTTTTCTCTTTCTTCTCAAAAGAAACCATAATGCGTCACCTCAATTTGACCTCTACAGCCGTAACCCTTTAATATCTTTAATCCGTGATAAGATCGTATTGCAGCTACAGCTGATAATGCCGGGCAGTGTATCAATGACGTTGTGCAGGAAGTGTTCCATTTCATCACTTGATGAAGCAACTGCATGTACATGCAATTTATCTCTTCCTGTGACACGATAAATCTGTGTGACTGTATCATCTTTGTATAAAATATCCGTCACCTGTGACAAATGATCTGGTTTTATTTCAATTTCAAAATAACAGGATACAGCCCCACTGATTTTTTGAGGATTTATTATTGTTGTATATTCTTCAATTATCCCTTTTTTCTCCATAGCCTGAATCCGGGCTTTTACTGCCACTCTGGAAATGCCAGTTTCTTCACCGATATCCGAGTAGGAGATACGTGCATTTTCTATAAGTAACTGGATAATCTTCTGATCCAGTTCATCTAAATTATCCAGGTACATAAGTGCCCTCCTGTAAAATAATATACGCCAGCTTTATTCGATTTCCCAACCAGCTTTACGGCACAATCTCAAGCCAGTAGCCATCTGGATCTACGATGAAATAGATTCCCATTGCTTCATTTTCGAAGCAAATGCAGCCCATCTCTTTGTGCTTCTTGTGCGCCGCCTCGTAATCCTCCGCCTGGAATGCCAGATGGAATTCGCATTCACCCAGATTATATGGCTGTGGATGATCCTTAAGCCAGGTAAGTTCCAGCTCAAAATCACTTACATCGTTACTCAGATACACGATGATAAAATCATCGGTAGTCTTTCTTCTCACCTCGTGCAGATCAAGGGCCTCATTGTAAAATTTAATAGATCGGTCCAGGTCTGACACATTGTAGTTTTCGTGAATCATCTTAAATTTCATAATTCTTCTCCTTTTGTACATTCTGTGTTTTTAATGCGTGACTTATATTGCGGATATTCAGTAATGAACCGCTTAATTACACTGGCATCATTCCAGTAATGCATTGGAAAAATGACATTGCAATCTACATTTTTAAGGAAATACAGGATCCCGTCGGCATAATGATCTCCCTGCCGCGGATCTAAGGGAACAAATGCAGCATCAAAATGCCTGCCCTTAATTTTCCTGATCTCCGCACGATATGCAGAAGTAAGTCTCTGGTTGTCAGGTTTCGGCTCACCATCCCAGTACCAGTCGTTTAAGTCACCAGCATGGTAAATGGTGCCTTCCTTTGTCTTGACAATAAATGCGACACCACTATCGTTAGACAGCAAGGTATCCACTTTGGTATCATTATCCAGATTATAAGTCTGATCATGATAAACATATGTGATCTTCAGATCCGATAAATGATTCCTTTTTCGTATATCATTCGCCAGGACTGCCTGATAAGTCATCCCCATATCCTCAAGAATCCCAAAGATTTGTGGGTTAAAATGATCCTCGTGGAAATGGCTGCAAAAGACGATTACTTCTTTTTCCTTGTCAAGGTGCGGCAATTCACCCTTGTAATAATCAAAAATATAGTAGCAGTCTCTGGTCTCAATTAAAAATCCACTGTGGTTAATGTAAGTAATTTTCATGATGCCTCCCTCATTTCCCGCGTTCTCTTTCAGCTATTTCTGACGCAACACGTTGAATGAAAAACTTTTTCCTGTAGCATGTTTGAAAAAAGCTTTCTGCAAAATACAGCCGGATACTATAGACTTGATGATCTCCTGAGCGCCACATAGGATATTAAAAAGTTCGCAAACCAACCTGCTGGTACAGCAAGCCAGACGAATTCAATACCAAAACGCGGTGCAAAAATCAAGGCAACAGACAGACGAATCGCCAGGTTTACCATGTTTGCAATAAGGAACGGACGCATGATTCCAAGACCACGAAGGACTCCATCGGTTGCCATTTTGATTCCCATAAAGATGAAAAAATAACCAATCCATCTCATATAATCCCCGGATACCTGATAGGCCAGGGCGGTTCCGTCTTTACCAAGAAACAGCGAGGAAATTTGCGTATGCAGCGTTTCAATAACGATGAAAGCAAGTGCTGCAAAGCACACATCCAGCACCAATGCAGCCTGATAGCCTTTTTTGATACGCTGGGGTTTGTTTGCGCCCAGGTTCTGGGAAACATATGGCGAAACTGCATTACCGATAGATACAAAAATCAGGGAAAAAACATTCTCTACCCGCATCGTCGCCGCATATCCCGCAAGTGCCTGTGTGCCGAAGGGATTTACAACTGCCTGCACGATCATCATACCAATAGACACTGTAGACTGCTGGAGAACTGACGGAACTGCAATCTGAAGCATGGAATGTAGCTCCTTCCAGTCAAATCGTTGAAAAGGGCTCTTATATCGCCGCATCCGATATAAGAAAATCAGAAGCGAAAACACGGCGGAAATACCTTGTGCAATCAAGGTTGCAAGCGCCGCACCCAACACGCCGAGATCAAGACCAGCCACCATCCAGAGATCCATAAAAATATTTAAGACTGACGAAAATATCAGGAGTCCCAGTGGAATTTTTGATTCGCCTATGGAAGTAAACATCGTTGAAAGAATGTTGTACATAAACAAAAAAGGAAAGCCCACGAAATAGACCCGCAAATACAGCACTGCGTCATCCAGTATATCTGCAGGGGTTTGTAACGCGCTCATCATCCAATGGGAAAAGCAAAAGCCAAAAATACCAAGGACTATGCTTAGAATCAAAAAGCTAAACAAAGACGTTGACACGATGGTTTTCATTTTTCCATACTCCCTGGCACCGAAATAACGGCTCACGAGCACACCGGCACCCACACCGGCACCCAGTGCCACACAAATGAAAACATTGGTCAGCGCTGCACATGCACCGACAGCTGCAAGTGCGGAGGAGCCCACAAACTGACCGACGATAATGGAGTCAGCCATATTGTATATTTGCTGAAAAAAACTGCCAAGAATCATCGGCATTGCAAAGACCGTCAGCGCTTTAAGAGGCGCATCTGTGATTAAATACTCATCTTTTGACATTATCATATGCCTCCACATGTTTCATAATTTCATTTATTCTTCCCTTCATAAAAATTTATTTGTTTATTCGAAATGTAAGTTTTAAGTTACGTTCCGAAACAATTATATGTGGTTGCAACGAATAAGTCAAGTCGCCGTTTACTCTTAGTTACTGGTCACCCCGTGACCAGTAACACGCTTCGCGATGCACAGAAATCATGCATTCGCATGATTTCGCGCTGAGATTCTCGGGTTTTCTGTGAACTTTGTTCACAAAAAACACCTCGCGGAACGTTACCAATGAACAGTAACACTGATCTTTCACCTTATATACTTTGCTATCACCGGTAAAAGTACATTCATATCAATTGGTTTTGCCACATGATCATTCATTCCCATCGATATTGCCTTCTGCCTGTCCTCTGCGAAGGCGTTTGCTGTCATTGCAATAATGGGAATGGAGGCTTTTTTCTCATCTTTCATTCTGCGTATCCTGGCTGCAGCATCATATCCATCCATCACCGGCATCTGAATGTCCATAAGAATCATATCATAATATCCGGGAACTGCTTTCTCCAGCTTATCCAGACACTCTGCTCCATCCTTCGCACGATCTACAACGATCTTTTCTTCCGCAAGCAGTTCTATCGCAATCTCTGCATTCAGATCATTATCCTCTGCAAGAAGAATACGTTTTCCTTCCAGCTTTTCTAATACATCTGGCTGTTCAGATATCTGATCCCTATATACATCCGATTCTGATGCCATATCAAAAGAAATATCTACCGTGAATTTTGTCCCGACACCTTGCGTGCTCTCTACCTGGATGCTTCCTCCCATCAGCTCAATCATGGATTTCACAATAGGAAGGCCCAGTCCTGTACCCGCGACCTTGTTCTCTGTGGTTGTATGCTCTCTGGAAAATTCTTCAAAGATATGTGGAAGATATTCCTCGCTCATGCCAATGCCTGTATCTTCACAGGTAAAAATAAACCGGGCTTTCCGGGGATTCTCTGAATTTTTCTCATATATCTTTACATGGACCGCATGCCCATCGGACGTGTACTTTATTGCATTGCTGATAATATTCAGCATTATCTCCTGAAGTTTCACTCTGTCACAAAAGATAAACGTATGATATACATCCAAATCTGCCGAATACTGCAGGTTCTTCTTCCTTATATCTTCCTCAAATACTGTGTTTACCGTATGAAACACTGTGTTTATATCCTCAGCTTTCAACTGCAGCGCTATAGTACCGCTTTCAATACGGGCTATCTCCAGGATCTGGTTAATGATCGTCATCAGCAAATTTCCGGAAGAACAGATTTTTCCCAAATATTCCTTTGCTTTTTCCCCGTTCTGAAGATTCTTTTCCAGTAATCCGGAAAAACCTATGATCGCATTCATCGGTGTCCGGATATCATGGCTCATATTAAACAAAAATCGCGTTTTTGCTTCATTGGCATTTTTCGCCAGCTCCGCTGCTTTCTTAAGATCAGCAGCATATTGTTTTTCTCTGTGTTTTTTGCTGGATATCTGATAATAAATCGTAGCGACCAATAATGAAAATATATAAGAAGCGGCAATAGCGAGAAGCCAGTATGAAACCGGAATCCACCCATTCGAAGGCACAATATCAAAATACCATGTGTTATTCGGGATCTCACATTCTATCGTCAGGCTGTCTTCCGGCATATCCTCCTGACTCTGGGCAAAAATAACCTTATCTTCACTGTTTCTGTCATATGACCAGATCTTATAACTGAAATCCGCCTCACTTAAAGATTTCAGATTTATGTCACTCATGAAACGATCCCAGTCGATTACCTGGAGTACAAATCCCCAGAAACTACTCTCTCCGGAATCGTCAGTTCGATAAACCGGTTTAAAAAGTAATGCTCCGGTTCCTCTCTGCTTTAACTGATAGGGACCGCCAAGTGTATACTTCCCAGTTTCCTTAGCCAGAGCTGCATCTTTTTTCCGTTCATGTTCCCCCAGTACATCCAGTCCAAGAGCCTCTAAATTTCCCTGCATAGGATAGATTTCGGTTATGATCCCTTCCGGTGCCAGCTCAAACGCCTTTACCACACCATCCTCATTGGGAATCTTTTCTGCCAGTTCTGAAAAAGTGTTTTCATCCATATCCGATCCATCAATGATATAATTTCCCAGAAGATCAGAAATCGTTATATAATTGTCCAGCTTTTCCTTGACTCTCCTTATCGTGCTTTGTGCCATATAAGTTCCCACTGCTTTTTTTTCTTTTTCCTGATATCGGATCATCTGGCTACACGCAAAAAATGCAAGCAGGAAAGAGAGAAGGCCGACAATATAGCAATATTTCTTAATATGTTCAGCAGCTGTACTATTTATTTTCATTGAATTTTCCTCATTATGTTTTCTTCCAACTGTTTTTCATCTGGCTGTGCAATAAAATCAATATAGCGAAATCCCATAATGATCTTATAATCATCCCTGTTGCCTGTCTCCAGACGGATCACCTGTAACTCAAAATACTCATGTCCGGCATGGTTTTTCACGGACTGATAACGATACACAAAACGTTTGTGATTCCGCAGATGCTCTATAAGAGCATGACGTTCCAGCTTCTGGAGGAAATCCGGTGCTGATTCCCGGATTACATAATTTTCATAATAATATCTGATTCTGGAGGTATAGCTGAATTTCAGCTCCGTCATCCCATCAACCTCTGTACCATTGGAAAGTACGCTCTGTTTGATCGTTTCCAGAGTATCATTTGCCTTAAACTTTTCCATAAAATCTCCCAACACTTATATAGAAAATATTCCCCCATTAATGCCTGAAAACAAAAGGAGAACAGCCGATACATATATTCGAACTGTTCTCCTACATTACTGTTCACTGGTAATGTTCTTTGTACTCATACCGTTCCGTATCTATATAACTTCTTTCTAATCCATTAGAAGAAGTATATTTTTAAATAAAATTTGAAGATACTTTCGTTTCTGCAAAAGTCATTTTCGCTTATATTACTTTCATAATATCACAGACAGTTACGTTTGTCACATAAAAGTTTAAATAACTGTGATGCGCTTCTTTGCTGCTTCTTTGCATATCCTTTTCCGGCAGTTGCCGTTATACCTGTCGCTTTCAGCACATCATTATATTTTTTTAAAAACTCATAATCTGCTCTTCGTCAAGTCTTTTAAGAATTTCGCATGCCAACTTAACCGCATTATCAAAATCAGCATAAGCTGAAATTCCGTAATGTGTGTGCGCATAGCGAACCGGAACACCAATAACGATGACCGGAACTGCTTTTTCAGTCAGATGTATAACTGCACCATTGGTTGAACCAGCACTGCGTACTGCATCCTGAACCGGGATGCCAAGCTTTTCTGCCAGATCAAGCGCATATCTCTGGTAACGCGGATTGGTGATCATGCGTGAATCAATGTGACGAAGCATCGGGCCACGCTTAATAGCAGTCTGAACCATATACTGCTCAACGCACGTATCATCTGCCGGGCAGCCTTCAAAAACAATTGCGATATCCGGCTTAATTACCTGTGCTGTCACAGTGGCACCACGTACACCAACTTCTTCCTGTGCTGCACACGCGCCAACAATATCCACATTCAAATCCTGACCAGCCAGGGTATGCATGGTCTTAAGAATTGCCGCACATCCCAGACGACAGTCAAAGCTCTTGCCCACCATCAGATCTGTGGTTTCTGAATATGTAAATGTCA
>ERZ826396.182-NODE-182-length-97641-cov-6.298270_pt1 | contig 97641 bp, 87 predicted proteins | sample MGYA00519926_ERZ826396 | MGnify/ENA primary metagenome ERZ826396 (study PRJEB31778, sample SAMEA3449230) | human gut metagenome | biome: human gut; feature: human-associated habitat; material: faeces | place: United Kingdom | collected 2010/2012 ... | reverse complement strand
GGCCTTATCCTTCATCCTTTTTCTTCCTCTGTCCAAGATCTATTGTAGTCCTACATGTTCCCGTCTTTCTTTGCACCCCGCGCCCTTGCGCCGGGCCGCACTTTTTTTTATAATAAAAAGCGTGGGAAATTGCGCGCAGCGCCACACAGTGCAAGCGCGCGGCAGGGCGGCCCGGCAAAGCGCGCCGCCCCAAAAAAGGGGGAATGAAAAAATGCCTACGGTAATTCCGCAGGGATACGAAAGCACACTGGGGCTGTATGAAACACAGAAAGCCATTGGGCTGATCAAGCAGGTTTTTCTGGCAAAGCTGTGCAGCGCGCTGCACCTGAAGCGTGTGACGGCGCCGCTGTTTGTAGACCCGGCCCTGGGCCTGAATGACGATTTGAACGGTGTGGAGCGCCCGGTGGCGTTCGACATTCCCGCCGTGCACAGCACCGCGCAGGTGGTGCACTCGCTGGCGAAATGGAAGCGCCTTGCGCTGCACGAGTATGATTTTTTCCCCGGCAACGGGCTTGTGGCAGACATGAACGCCATCCGCCGCGACGAAGCGCTGGATAACCTACACTCTATTTATGTAGACCAGTGGGACTGGGAAAAGGTAATTGTGCGGGAAGACCGCACACAGGCTTACCTGGAAAAAACCGTGCAGGACATTGTGCACGCCGTGTGCGGCACACTGGACGAGGTGAAGTGGCAGTTCCCTCAGCTTTCCGTGCAGCTGGAGCGCAGCGTCACCTTTGTGACAAGCCAGCAGCTGGAAGACCGCTGGCCCGGCATGACGCCCAAACAGCGTGAAAACGCCATCTGCCGGGAATGCCGCACTGTGTTCATTGGGCAAATTGGCGCGCCGCTGGCCAGTGGCACACCGCACGACGGCCGCGCGCCAGACTATGACGATTGGCAGCTGAACGGTGATATCCTGTTCTGGCACGAGCCGCTGGGCTGCGCTATGGAAATTAGCAGCATGGGCATCCGTGTGGACGCCGAAAGCCTGGCCGCCCAGCTGAAGGCCGCCGGCTGTGAAGCGCGCGCCCAGCTGGCCTTCCACAAGGCGCTTTTAGAGGGCAAACTGCCCCTTACCATTGGCGGCGGCATTGGCCAAAGCCGCCTGTGCATGCTGATGCTGGGCAAGGCGCATGTGGGTGAAGTGCAGGTGTCCCTGTGGGACGGCGCCACCCGCGCGGCCTGCGCCGCAGCCGGTGTGCAGCTGCTGTGACCCTGCCCGCCTGCCGGGAAATGGCCAGTCTTTCTTGTTTTCAACGCGCTTTTGGGGCTCCATGCAAAAGGGCTCGCGCGGCTGTAACGCCGCGCGAGCCCTTTTTCATTTGTTTTTTGTGCACCCAAAGCCGCCTTTACCAGTTGTTCACTGCATGTTCGGCAAAGGCGGGCAGTTCTTCAACCAGCAGTTTTGTGCCGTCCGCCAAAACAGCCGTGCCCTCAAACAGGCCAAACATCTGGTGGCAGCAGTTGTTCACCACCACGGCCCGAATTCTGGTGGTGCGGTCGAAGCTGGGGGTCAGCGTCAAATCCAGCCTGCCCTCGTCATCGTACAAATGCCACGGCTTCATATAAGCGGTGCCCAAATCAAAGTGCACCCGCCCCAGCTTTGTCACTTTTCCGCCGTAGAACAGCATGTTCTCGGTGGCTTTTGAGGTGTCGCCAAAGCCGCAGCCCAAATTGAAGCCGAACAGCTGCCCTGCCACCGGGGCGGTGCCATTGGCCCAGTACCACTCATTGTGATAGGGCCACACACCGCGGCCCCAATCCAGCAGGCCAAATGCATCCTCGCCGAATGTGTATGCCTGCCCTTTGTAGACCGCCCGGCCGCGCGCCGTCATGCAGTTTATTTTCTGGTTATAGTAGAACATGCGGGGCGATTCCCGAAATGGCGTCTGAACGACGGCAGAAAATGGCATGGTGCGTTCCAGCGTGATGTTGGCTTCAAAATCGGGCGCTGAAAAAGAGAGAAAGCGCGTGCTGCCCTCTGTTTTGAAGCGCAGGTGCACACCCTGCTTGTCATAGGCGATGTCGCTGTCGGTTTCTGCACTCTCCGGCAAGTGCAGCCGCCCAAAGGGGAAGGGGATGATTTTGTTGATGTCGGCAATCATCTTTCCGTTTTGAAAATCGAACAGCATGATGCCGGCCTGCCCGGCATAAGAGGCATGGCCGAAGGTGAACTGCAGGCATTTTTCCCGGTCGGACACCTGGTAAAAATCCCATTCTTTTATGCGCAGCGGCGAGGCCTTGATATCGGCCCTGCGGTATACCTGCACAGGCCGGGCGGCCCACCCCGGATGAATGATGCCGCGGCCGTCCAGCACACGGCCGGGCGTTTTGAGCTCCTGCTGATGCACAAAAACGCGCCCCCTTACACACGGATGTGATATTTCCTGCCCTATTTTACCATATCCGCCCGAAAAAAAGGCACCAAAAAAGGCGAACGGGCTTTGGGCACCCCGCCCAAAGCGGCCGCCGCCCGCATGCAGTTTTGCTGCGCATACTGCGCCGCCTGGCCCAGTGCAAAAATTCGGGCCCTGCATTTAGCAGGGCCCGAAATTTTTTGAAAGCACCGTTACGCTTTTTTGGCTTCCTTGCCATAGAAAGCGGCCTTGTACAGTTCTTCAATTTCGCTCACCAGCGGGTACACGGGGTTTGCCGTGGTGCACTGGTCTTCAAACGCCTTATAGCTCAGCTCTTCCACCTTGCTCATGAACTCGGCCTCGCTGATTCCGCAGGCAGAGATGGACAGCGGGCGCTCGGTGGCGCGCATCAGGTCCTCAATGGCGCTGATCAGGCTGTCCACAGCCTCCTGCGTGGGCGCCTTTGCGCTGCACAGGCCCACACGGCGGGCAATTTTGGCATAGCGCTCGTCGGCCACATACTCCTTATATTTCGGGAAGGAGGCAAACTTCGTGGGCTTTGTGGCGTTGTATTTAATCACATACGGCAGCAGAATGGCGTTGGCACGGCCGTGCGGGATGTGATATTCGCCGCCCAGTTTGTGCGCCATCGAGTGATTCAGCCCCAGGAAGGCGTTGGTGAAGGCCATGCCGGCAATGCACGAGGCGTTGTGCATCTTTTCGCGGGCAAGGCGGTCGCCGTTGTACGATTTTTCCAGATAGGTGAACACCATCTCAATGGCATGCAGGGCCAGGCCGTCGGTGTAGTCGTTGGCCATGGTGGATACATACGCCTCAATGGCGTGCGTCAGCACGTCCAGGCCCGTGTCGGCCACAATGCTCTTGGGCATGCTCCAGGTGAACTGCGGGTCGATGATGGCAACGTCCGGCGTCAGGCTGTAGTCTGCCAGGGGGTATTTGATGTTGCCGTTTTTCTTATCGGTGATAACAGAGAAGCTCGTCACCTCGCTGCCCGTGCCGGAGGTGGTGGGAATGGCCACCAGCTTTGTTTTCGTGCCCAGCTTCGGGAACTTGAACGCGCGTTTGCGGATATCCAAAAAGCGCTGGCGCAGGCCGTCAAAGCTGGTGTCGGGGTGCTCGTAGAACAGCCACATGCCCTTGGCCGCGTCAATGGCGCTGCCGCCGCCAATGGCAATAATCACGTCCGGCTGGAAGGCGCGCATGGCCTCCACGCCGCGCATGATGCACTCCACACTGGGGTCGCTTTCCACATCGGAATAAATTTCCGCATGGCAGTACTGCTCGCGTTTGCGCAGATAGTACAGCACCTTGTCCACATTGCCCAGCTTTACCATCACGGGGTCTGTGACGATAAATGCGCGGGAGATGTCTTCCATCTTCTCCAGATACTGGATGGAATCTTCCTCAAAATAAATCTTGGGCGGCACTTTGAACCACTGCATATTGACTCTCCGTTTCGCGATGCGCTTTTTGTTGATGAGGTTGACGGTGGTGACGTTCTGGCTCACCGAGTTCTTGCCGTAAGAGCCGCAGCCCAGCGTGAGGGACGGAGTGTTGGTGTTGTAAATATCGCCGATGGCGCCCTGAGAGGACGGGCTGTTGACGATGATGCGGCCCACGCGCATGGCAATGCCGTATTCGTCCGCAATTTTCATATCGCCCGTATGGATGACGGCAGAGTGGCCCAGGCCGCCCAGTTCCAGCATCTTATTGGCATAGTCAAAGCCCTGCTGCGTGTTTTTCACTTTGAAATAGGCCAGCACGGGGCTGAGCTTTTCTTTGGCCAGGGGGTGGTTGTTATCCGGCTTATCCAGCGGCGCAATCAGAATCTTCGTCTTGGCGGGCACCTTCAGCCCGGCCTGCTCGGCAATCCAGTTTGCGCTTTTGCCCACCAGCGGTGCATACACGCCCTTGTTCGGGTCCGGGAACATATATTTCGCAAGCTGCTCGGTCTCTTCCTTGTTGAGGAAGTAGCAGTTGTTGGCCTTCATATAGTCCTCGAAATCTTTTGCGATGGCTTCGTCCACAATCACGGCCTGCTCCGACGCACAAATCATGCCGTTGTCGAATGTTTTCGACATCATCAGGTCTGTGCAGGCGCGGTGCAAATCGGCCGTTTTCTCAATATAGCAGGGCACGTTGCCCGGGCCTACGCCCAGCGCGGGCTTGCCGCAGGAATAAGCCGCCTGCACCATGCCCGGGCCGCCCGTGGCCAAAATGGTGGCCACGCCCGGGTGGTTCATCAGGGCGCCGGTGGCCTCAATGGAGGGCTTGTCAATCCACTGGATGCAGTTTTTTGGCGCGCCGGCCTTTACAGCCGCCTCGTATACAATGCGGGCCGCCTCGGCAGAGCATTTCTGCGCAGAGGGGTGGAAGCCGAAAATGATGGGGTTGCGCGTTTTCACCGCAATCAGGCATTTGAACAGCGTGGTGGAGGTGGGGTTCGTGGTGGGCGTTACGCCGCAAATTACACCCACGGGCTCTGCAACTTCCACATAGCCTTCCATCTCATTTTCGTCCAGAATGCCCACGGTTTTTTCGTTCTTGATGTCGTGCCAGATATATTCCGTGGCAAACATATTCTTGATTACTTTGTCTTCATATACGCCGCGGCCCGTTTCCTCCACGGCCATGCGCGCCAGTTCCTGGTGCTTATCCAGGCCCGCCAGGGCCATTTCATGCACAATATGGTCCACCTGCTCCTGGTCCAGCTTCAAAAACTCCTGCAGGGCCACCTGCGCCTTTTCCACCAGCGCATCAATCATGGTGTCCACTTCCGATTTCACCGTGGTGACGGGCGCTGCTTTCTTTTCTGCCATAGCGTCTTCCTCCAAAATCAAATATTGTAATTGACGTCTTGCATGTTCCATGTCACTTTGCGAATCTTCGCTGATTCTATTGTACCGTATTGTGAAAAATCTATCAATAAGCCGTTCTGCTGAATATTTTTCGATTCCTTGCATGGTTTTTGTCAAATTGACAAAATTTTAACAAACATATTCTCTTGCACAGTTCGCAGCGCCTTCCCACCCTTTGTACACCGCCTGCCGCGCAAAGGCCCGGCAACACGGCGCGCCAGGCAAACGGAAAAGCCGAAATTTGCGCGCGCCCTTTTCCGCGGCGTGCAAAGCGTGTATAATAAAGCCGAACCGGGGCGGGCCGCCGCGGCACGCCGCACATGCCCCTGCGCCCGGCGAACGGAAGAGAAGGGAGCTTTCTCACACTATGGAATGGACAGATATCAAAACGGTTGTGCCTGCGCGCTATGCCGACACAGCCGAAGCCATCGCCACCGGCATTTCCGGCGGCGGCATTTATATTGAAGATTACCGCGACCTGGAAGAGCAGGTGCAGGCCATTGCGCATGTAGACCTGATTGAGCAATCGCTTCGAGATAAGCCGCGCGACGAGGTGACGGTGCATCTTTACATTGCGCCGGACGAAAACTTTGCCGAAATTGCCGAATTGATGCAGGACAGGCTGACACGCGCCGAGGTGCCCTATACGCTGAGCTGCGAGGGCGTGAAGCAGGAGGACTGGGAAAACGGCTGGAAGCGATATTACCACGCCATGGAGATTGGCCGCCGCCTTGCCATTGTGCCAAGCTGGGAAACCTGCACAACATCCCGCGCCGTCATCACGCTGGACCCCGGCATGGCGTTTGGCACCGGCACCCATGAGACAACCGCCCTGTGCCTGGAGACGCTGGACGAACATGTGCGCGGCGGTGAGCGCGTGCTGGACATCGGCACCGGCAGCGGCATTCTTGCCATTGCAGCGCTGAAACTGGGCGCGGCCGGGGCCGAAGGCGTAGACATTGACCCCATGTGCGTGCGCACCGCGGGCGAAAACGCCCAGCGCAACGGCGTGCAACAGAATTTCAAGGTGCTGGTGGGCGATTTGTCCAACCAGGCCAGCGGCCAGTACGACATCATCTGTGCCAACATCGTGGCCAACGCCATCAAGGCGCTGGTGCCCGATGTGCCCGCCCTTTTAAAGCCGGATGGCATCTTCATGGCCAGCGGCATCATCGACACCCGCAAAGACGAAGTGGTGGAGGCCGTGCAGGCGGCCGGGCTGGCCGTGCAGCAAATCAAAGAAAAAAACGGCTGGGTGTGCCTTGTGTGCACCCATCACGCCGCCTGAAGCGGGCGGCAGAAAAGGAGGGCGCTGCATGCCGCACCGGTATTTTTCCACAGAGATCACGCAGGGCAGGGCATGGCTGAGCGAGGCGGATTCCCACCATTTGTGCGTGGTAATGCGCGCGCAGGCAGGGCAGGCCGTTACGGTGTGCGATGGCCGCGGCACCGATTATGCCTGCCGCCTTGCCGCAGTTTCCCCCACGCGCGCCGGGCTGGATATCCTTTCCAGTGAAGCATGTGTATCAGAGCCTTCGGTGCGTGTCATCCTATATGTGGGTTATCCCAAGCAGGATAAGCTGGAACACATCATTCAAAAGGCCACCGAGCTGGGCGCTGCGCGCATTGTGCCGTTTTTCAGCCGCTTTTGCGTGGCCGCACCAAAAAATGAAGAAAAAAAGCACGCGCGGTATGCCCGCATTGCCTTCGAGGCCGCCAAGCAGGCCGGGCGGGGCGTGATTCCGGAAGTGGGGCTGCCCCTCACATATCAGCAGATGCTGGCCGAGGCCGCAGCGGCAGATACCGCCCTGTTCTGTTACGAAAAAGGCGGCGCGCCCTTACATAGCCGGTTGGCTGGTGGAAACACCATTGCCATCGTCACCGGCAGCGAGGGCGGCTTTTCCCCCGAGGAGGCACAGGCCGCCGTGGCCGCCGGCCTTGTGCCGGTGGGCCTTGGGCCGCGCATTCTTCGCTGTGAGACGGCGCCCCTTGCTGCACTGGCCGTCACAATGGCACTGACCGGCAATTTACAATAGCCCCGCGGCTGCTTTTTGCCCCGCCGGGGCGAAAAGGAGTTTGTATGTTGCTGAAAAAAACAGTGTCCCTTGTAAGCTGCCTGGCGCTTGCCGCGGCCCTTCTTGCGGGCTGCAGCTCTAGCAGCTCGTCTTCAAAGCACTCTTCCTCGTCCGGCACGCAAAGCGGTTCTTCCAGCATGTCTGGCAGCTCTTCTTCCGGCAGTATCGAAAGCGGTATGTCAAAGGTGGAAAGCGGCGTTTCCAGCGCCATCAGCAAAGGCAAAGAAACGCTGGAAGGTTCTTCCTCTATGGCCGGTTCATCCAGTGCCGCGGCAGCAGCCGCGGCCGCGGACGAATGGGCCACGCGCTTAGTGAATGCGGCAAACCCTCTGCCGGAAGATTTCTCTGTGAAAACCGTGAATATTGAAGGGTATGAAAACCGCCCGTTCGATGCGCGCGCCGCCACCGCACTGGAAGAGATGCTGGCAGACGCTGAAGCAGCCGGAAACAAGCTATACTTAGTGTCCGGCTATCGCAGCGTGGCCCGCCAGAAGGCGCTGTTCGAGCGCAAAGTGGCCTCGTTTGTGGAAGAGGGCCTGCCCCGCGAACAGGCCGAGAAGAATGCCGCCCAATGGGTGGCGCGCCCGGGCACCAGTGAACACAACCTGGGCCTTGCGGCCGATATTGTCAGTGCAGACTGGTACTCAAATCATTCCGACCTGACGGCAGATTTCGAACAAACGCCGCAGTTTGCCTGGCTGAAAGCGCATTGCGCCGAATATGGGTTCATTCTGCGCTACCCGCAGGGCAAAGAATCGATCACCGGTGTGACGTATGAACCCTGGCATTATCGTTATGTAGGCAGAGAGGCTGCGCAAATTATTATGCAGCGCGGCATTACACTGGAAGAATATAAGGAATTGTAAATGAAACAATGGTGGAAAAAGCACGCCGGAAAAATGGCCGGCGTGCTGGTGCTTCTCATTCTGGCCGGGTTCGGCCTTACTTACTGGCGTGAGATATGGGCTGTGCTCACCCAGCCGCAGGCCCGTGACGCTTTCATTGAATTTGTGCGCGGCAAGGGTGTGCTGGGTGTATTCATCTTTCTGGGCATCCAGCTTCTTCAGGTGGTGGTGGCTTTCCTGCCCGGTGAAGCGGTTGAATTCGCTGCGGGCCTTCTTTACGGCACCTGGGCCGGGCTGTTGCTGTGCCTTTTGGGCATTCTGCTGGCAAGCTGCACCGTATATGCTTTCGTGCGCCTGTTCGGCGCCAAACGCATTGACAAAAAGGCTTTCACCAAATACCGTTTTCTTCGGGATGAAGCGCACATCCGCTTTTCGGTGTTCCTGGTGTTTTTCATTCCGGGCACGCCGAAAGACCTTCTCACTTATCTGGGGCCTTTCCTTCCCATTCCGGCCTGGCAATTTCTCATCATCTCTACGCTGGCCCGCATTCCGTCGGTGCTCACCAGTACCTTTGCCGCAAGCCAGCTGGCCGAGGGCTCGTGGCAGGTGTCGGTTGCCGTGTTTGCCGTCACAGGGCTTGTGGCCCTTTTGTGCCTGGCGTTCGAAGAACACATCCTCACCTGGTTCAGGCGGCGGCACGCAGAAAAATAATGGAAAATTATCTTGCAATATGCTATACTGATGCCGGAATTCTTTCATCAATAAAGGAGGAGCTTTATGGCACCTTACCGTATTTTGACCGATTCCACCACAGATCTTTCCCCTGCGCTGGTGGAAAAAATGAACGTCACCGTAATGCCTCTGACGTTTACAATGGACGGAAAAACTTATCGCAATACACCGGACGAGGCCGATATGTCCTCAAAAGTGTTTTACGATAAAGTTCGTGCCGGCAGCATGCCCACCACCAGCCAGCTTAATCCCATGGATTTTAAAGAGGCCGTGGGGCCCATTCTGGCAGGCGGCGAGGACGTGCTGTATCTGGCGTTTTCTTCCGGCCTTTCGGGCACGTTCAACAACGCCCGCATTGCCTTTGCCGAGCTGGCCGAGGAATACCCGCAGCGCAAGGCGCTGTGCGTAGACACGCTGGGCGCCTCAATGGGCGAGGGCCTGCTTGTCTACCTGGCCTGCCAGGAGCGCGACAAGGGCAAAAGCATTGAAGAAGTGGCGCAGTGGGTGGAGGAAAACCGCCTGCATCTGGCACACTGGTTCACCGTGGATGATTTGAACCATTTAAAGCGCGGCGGGCGCGTGTCCGGCGCGGCGGCGTTTTTCGGCACCATGCTTTCCATCAAGCCCGTGCTGCATGTGGACGATGAAGGCCATCTTATCCCCATGGAAAAAGTGCGCGGCCGCCGCCAAAGCCTGGACGCTTTGGTGGAACATATGGCGAAGACGGGCATCGACAATGCTCACCAAACCATCTTCATCAGCCATGGCGACTGCAAGGACGATGTGGAATATGTGGCACAGCAGATTCGCCAGCGCTTCGGCACAGCAGATATTTATACAAACCCCATTGGGCCGGTGATTGGCGCGCATTCCGGCCCCGGCACGGTGGCGCTGTTCTTCCTGGCAGAAAGCCGCAACTAAAAACAAATCGCCCGCCACACGCGGGCGGAGGTATAAAAAGGCTTCTGCAGCTGTGCTGCAGAAGCCTTTTTGCAATGCGCAAAACAACACGCATCTCTTCTTTGCAAATTCTCGGCAAACTCACGGCCAGCTCGTTGCCAACTTATTGCAGGCTCATTCCCATCAGGTATTCTTTGGCTGGCAGAATATCGCCCGCAGCCATGGAAAAACAGCGCACGCCAAGGCGGGCATAGCTTTCCACCATGCTGGGCTGTGCCGCATTGTCGCAGCACAGCACCATTGGAATATTGGCTTTTTTAGCTGCCTCCAGCACCATGCCCACCAGCTGCTGCACCGCCTGGGACGTGACAGAAAAATACGGCTGCACATCTGCCTGTGTTCTGTCTGCCGCATGCGTATACTGGGCCAGATTTGCAAGGTCTACACAGAAAAACGCCGCTTTCTGCGCCAGCTCACGTGCGCACAGCGCTGCGGCCGGTGTTTCCACCACCACGCCCACCGGCACATTTTCATTGAACATCCGCTTTGCCTCGCGCAGGCTGCGCTTTGTCTCGTGCATGATATCCAGCGCGCGCTCCATCTCTTCGCGCGAGGATACCATGGGCAGCGCCACGCGCAGGCTGCCCGCCACACCTGCACGAAGCAGCGCTGCAAACTGGCTGCGCAGCAACTGGGGATGCGCCAGGCTGTAACGCACGCCGCGCAGCCCAAGGGCGGGGTTCTTTTCCGGCGGCGCCTCAAAGCCGGGCGGCTGTTTATCTGTGCTGAAATCGTAGGTAGCGATGGTGACCGGCTTGCCCTTTGCATTTACAAGGCACTGGGAATAAAAGCGCACCTGTGCGTCCTCGCCAGCCTCGCTTTGGGCCAAAAGCTGATATTCGCTTTGCAGAAGCCCAATGCCCTCTGCGCCCTCTTCCATGGCCTGCGCCACACCGCTTTGCGTGGCGCAGCTGGCCATTAATGTGATGCGCGTGCCATCGCGCGTGACACATATGGCCTCGCGCAGTTTTTCCTTGGTAAGGCTGCGGCGCCGCGAAAGGCGGATGCTGTGGGAAAAGCGCGCCTTTGTGCCCTCGTCCGGGTCCAGGTATGCTTCGCCGCCGTTTCCGTCCAGCGCGGCCAGGCGGCCGTCGCATGCCTCCAAAAAGTCTTCGCCCGCCATCACTACAGCGGGGATGCCCATGGTGCGGGCAAGCTGGGCCGCATGGGCGTTCACCGAGCCCTGGGCCGTGATAAACCCCAAAATCAGGCTGCGGTCCAGCAAAAAAATATCGGTGGGGTATATTTCGTGTGCGGCAATGATGGCCGGGCCCGAAAGCTGCAAAATCTGCCTCGGGCTGTCATCCAGCGCCTCCACCACGCGGTAACAGGCGTCCAGCACATCGCAGGCGCGCTCTCGCATATAATCGTTGTCCAGCGCGCGGATGCGTCCCGCAAAGATGCCGGCCGCGCGCTCTACCGCTGCGGCGGCCCCGGCACCTGCTTTGATATACCGCTCTATCTCTTCGCGCAGGCCCTCATCATCCAGCATCATGCGCTGGGCGCCCAAAATGTCCTTTTGCGTGCTGTCTGCCTTTTTTTCCATTTCCTCCAGCTGGGCACGCGCAATCTCGGCGGCCGCACAGAAGCTCTCAAATTCCTGCGCGGGGCTCATCACCACCCGCCCAAGGCCTGTCTGGATATGGCGCAGCCGGCGCACCGTGCCCACCGCAAGGCCGGCAGAGGCTGCAATTCCTCTTACAAGTTCCATCCCCCAGGCCCCCTTTTCCGCTGTGTGATGTATATGCCCGCGCCTTGTAAAGATATGCCCGCGCCGCACTTTTGCGCTTTAGCGCGGGTACCCTCTTGAAAATTATTATAGCACATCTTTTTCTGTGCGGAACCCCTTTCTGCACAGGCTCATGCTGCCCACACCGATTTTTCGCGCCAAATGCCAGCCTCACAGCTTTTTTCGTTGACGCTGGCCCTTCTTTTTGCTATAATAAATGGGCACCGCGTACAGCGGCGCTTTCTATGCAGCGGTATCGAAGCGGTCATAACGGGGCTGACTCGAAAGTTTGAGGCTTTCTGGCTGATTTGTCCGCGGGGTTTAGCTTCACATGGGGCTGAATCCGGGGTGTGTATCAAAATTTTTCCCGCTTATCTTGCATCGAAATCTTGCATTTTTCTAAATATCTTGCAAGGCGGTGCTTGAGAAAATAGAATATGGAGAGTTGTCCGAGTGGTCGATGGTGCAGCACTCGAAATGCTGTGTCCCGAAAGGGACCTAGGGTTCGAATCCCTAACTCTCCGCCAGGAAATGGCGCTATGTCGAGGTTTATCGGCATAGCGCCATTTTTCCGTTGGGCGCTACTGTCCTGAAGCCGACAGCATTTTTTCTTGCCTTACCATCGGCTTTCCGGCAGTTCCTCGGGCAGCGCCAGGGCTTTTTCCATCGTGGCGGCGCTCAGCTGCTTCGACTGAGAATCCAGGTGGGCGTAGATGTTCGCCGTGGTGGAGATGTCGCTGTGGCCCAGCCATTCCTGGATCTGCTTCATGGGCACACCCTGTTTCAGCAGCAGGCTGGCGCAGGAGTGCCGCAGATCGTGGAAGCGAATTTTCCGCAGGCCGTGCTCCTTCAGCAGCTGGGCGAAGTTGTCGGTCACGGTGTTGGGCAGGATGAGATTGCCCATCTCGTCCACGAACAGGTAGCCCTTGAATTTCTGGTTGTAGCAGTTGCCGCAGAGTTTCTCGTTGTACTTCTGCTGCTCCTTCAGTGCTCGCAGCCGCTGGGTGAAGCCCTCCACCAGCGGCAGGGTCCGCAGGCTGAACTTGGTCTTGGCCCGGTCCGCCTGGATGAGCAGGTGTTTGCCCTCCACGCTGGCGGTGGTCACCGTGTGGCGGATGGTGAAGGTACCCGCCGCGAAGTCGATGGCATCCCACCGCAGGCCCAGCACCTCGCCCCGCCGCAGCCCGTAGAAGGCCGCGAACTGAATGATGAGTTCCAGCCGGTGCCCTCGGGCGGCTTCAAACAGCTGCTCCATCTCCTCGGCGGTATAGTAGGCGGCCATATAGCGTTCCGGTTTGGGCCGCTCCACCTTGTCCACCGGGTTGCCGGGGATGAGGTCCAGCTTCACCGCCTGCTTCAGCGCCTTGTGAAGATTGGCGTGCAGCCGCAGCACACTGGTGGATTTCAGCGTTTTCCGCTCGTGGAGATAAAAACTTTGGATGTGCCGCGCCTGCAGCCCGCCCAGCGTGATGCCAGTGGGCTCGAAGTAGGGCACGATGTGGTCCTTCACATTGAAGCAGTAGGACGACCAGGTGGTGGGCTGCACCGAGGAGCGGATGATCTCCAGCCAGTAGAGCATGTAATCGCTGAACAGCATATCCGGATTCAAATCGTCCGACCGGTTCGGCACCGGCGGAGTGAAGGACCGGCGGGCCTGGCGCAGCAGTTCGTCCGCCTTTTTCTTGTTGCCCTTCACCGGCAGCCCGGTGCCCTGCCATTTCTGCACCCGTTTGCCGTCCGGGCCATTGTAACTGAGTACGATGTAAAAGTAGCCGTTCTTTTCGGCCAACCGGCCTGCTACCATGGACATTCCTCCTTTGTTTGGTTGGTGTTCTCCGGGTCCGACACAAGAATACCCGGAACTTGCCTCGAAAGCTATTCACAAAAGTGTACAAGGATGTGTGCCCGGATTGGGTACACACCCACCAGATTACCCGCGCCGGTTCGCCCGGCGCGGGCGTTTTGATTTTAGCGGATTCGGTCTTTGTCCCGGTGTTTCTGGCGGGGCTTGTCCTGCTCCTGCTGGCGGCGGTATTCATCCCGGCAGGCGGCGGTCTTTTCCACTTTTTCGATGATGCGTTTGGCGGCCGCGCCCTCTTTGCGTAGAGCGGCGATTTGGCGAGTCAGTTCCGCCCGCCTCTGGGCTGCCCCGGGCGGCGGCTCCTTCCACCGCAGCTGCCGGGCGCAGTCCGCCCGTTCTTTGCAAAGGGCGGTGATTTGCCCCGCCAGTGTCTCCCGGTGGGCCTTTACCTCCGCCACCGTGGAAAAGCCCCGATCGCTGGTCAGGTGCAGTTCCTCCAGCGTCTTGTCGGTGTTCCGCCACAGGGCGTTGATTTCCGGCCAGTTCACCCGGGGCGCGGGCCGCTTCGGGTAGATGCCCAGTTGGTAGCAGTAGTAGAGGTACAGCCGGAACAGGCTGCTCTTTTGGCCGGACAGAGAACCTTTGCAGCGGCAGCGGCGCGGGGCTGCCCTGGGCCGCGGCACGGGCCGCAGGCTGTACTTCGGGTTGAAGTTCAGGTCATAGAAGTGGGGACCGTACCGGGCGAAGTTCTGGGCCAGCGCCCGCTCTAGTGCGGGCCAGTCGTATTCCGCCCCCAGCCGGTACACCCGCACCGCCCGGCCGCCGTCCAGCGAACGGAGGGTGGCGTACTTGCGCCCGTCCTCCCGCCGCCAGAGATACCCCTGCTGCCGCAGCACCCGTGCAAAGTCCCGCTCGGTGCTGGTCTGGGCCAGAGCCTTGCGAATGGCCCGGCGCATCGCCTCGTACCGGGTCTGCCCCTCGCCCTGGTAGAGCGGCCGGGGCTTTTTGCCGCCGGGCTGCTGAATCACGGAGAGGGCGTGTTCCCGGCACAGCTGGTCGGACACCCGGCGCATCTCCCGGTATTGGTCCCGCCGCTGCTCGTATTTCTTGCCGTCCACATAGGACACCGCGTTGATGACGAAGTGGTTGTGCAGGCAGCCGGTGTTCAAATGGGTGGCCACCAGCACCTGGAACCGCCCGCCCCACACCCGGCGGGCCAACTCCACCCCGATGGCGTGACACTGCTCCGGGGTCACCTCCCCGGGCTTGAAACTCTGGTAGGCGTGCATGGCCACCACGCCCTCGGTCTTGCCGAACTGCTCCTGCACCGCCCGCATCTCCGCCCAGGCAGTGGCAGGGCGGCAGTGGACGCCGCTCACCAGCTGGGCCGTTTCCTGTAAAGTGGTCTTGACATCGTTCTCCGCGTAATGCAGCGCCTGGGCAAGGCCGCTGTACTCGGTCTTGTCCGGGTTGGCGGCGTAGTCCACCACCCGGCGCAGGCTGTCCCGCACCGGCCAAATTTTAGTGGTCGCCAGAGGCATCCTCCTTCCGCAGAAGGCTGTCCAGAAGACCTTCAAGACAGCGGCGGTACTGTTCCGCCAGAGGCGGGTCCAACCGGGCCAGCTGATCGGTCAGGTTGTCCATCCAGGTCAGGTAACTGAAAAACGCCTGGGGCGGATGGAACCGGGGCGTATACCCCAGCGCCCGCTGGCGCAGATATTCCGACAGGGTCAGCCCACACCGGCCGGCCGCTGTTTGGATTCGATTTTTCTCAGCGGGGCTCACCCGCACATTGAGGCCTACGCTTCTTGTTCTCACAGGGCCACCTCCGCATGGGGGTTCGGTCGCTGGTCTAAGAGCCGCCCTTCGGGCGGTTGACCAGCGACACTAGCCCTGCGGGGCGTCGGGGTGCTCCCCGTACTGGCCGCATCTGCGGCGGCGAAGGGTTGCCCGGTGGCAACACAAAGCCCATGCTTGTTACCCCGAAGCGCCTGCTGTGACGACGATGACGATGCTGACGGTGTTTCCGGGATACCCCTGCCGTCCGGGGGTGTGCCGGTTTTATCGTCATTCGCGTCATCACCGTCATACCAGAGCCGAAGCTGTCGGGCGTTGGAGGTGCGGTGGCTCTCGCAGCGGATGCCCATGGGCGCCAAATCGGTGGGGTAAAATTCCACCAACTTTCGGGTCAGCTGGTTGGGCTGCACATCGGAGATACCGGCAGCGGCCAGCAGTTCGGTGGCGGTGCCCTGCCAGCACTTCTGCCGCTTCACAAAGTCGGCCACCACCCAAACACAGGCGGGCACGGCCTTGCGGGCCAGTTCCTCGGAGGTCTCCTCGTGCTCCAACTCCCAGCGGCAGTCCTCCCAGCGCAGGTCCAGGGCGCGGCTTTCTATGTCCCGGCCGGTCACGTGCAGCTGGGCGTTCAGACTCATCCGCCGGCGACGCAGCACCCAGCTGGTGTCCGCCCCGCCCATCAGGGCCACAGAGCCGGAAATGTCATCGAAGGGGTCGTCGGTGCGGTCCTTGCGCTGGTGATGCACCAGCAGGATGCCGATGTTGTGCCGGTCGGCCAGGGATTTCAAGGCACTCATGTCCCGGTAGTCGCAGGCGTAGACGTTGCCGTTGACATCGCCGGTGCGCACCTTTTGAAGGGTGTCGATGACCACCAGCCCAGTGGCCGGGCGAACAGCCAGGAACTGCTCAATCTGTTCCTCGAGGCCATGGCCCAGCCCCTCGCAGGCGGTTTGGAAATAGAGGTTGTCCGGCATCTCCTCCTCGCTCAACCGGAACAACCGGTTCTGGATGCGGCTGTATGTATCCTCGAGGCAGAGGTACAGCACCGCTTGGGCGCGGAGCGGCCGCCCCCAGAATTCGCCGCCTTTGGCCAGCTGCAAACACAGCCAGAGGCAAAGCCAGCTTTTACCGATCTTGCTGCCGCCCGACAGCATGGACAGCCCGCCGGACAACAGATCGGGAACAAGCCACCGCACCGGCGGCAGCGGGGTGATGGAAAGGGTTCGCGCGTCAATGGGTTCGAATTTCGTCAAAAGCATTTCTCCTTTTCAGTTGGTTTGTTGGATGGGGCGGGACGCGGCCAAAGCGGCACCAAACAGGCCCGCAAAACGGCCTTGGCCCCGGCGCGGGGAAAACGCCCGCACCGCCTGTCAGGCCCCGCACAGGGCGAACACCGGGCGGACAGCGGCGAAGGGCGCTTTGTGGTGCAGCGGGTCAGGACCCGGCGGCCCGGGCGGCGGGCTGCACACCGTTCTCCACCACATAGCGGATCACGTTGATCTTGGGGATCTTGTAGGCGTTGCCAAGTTTTAGGCCCCGGATGCTGCCGTCTGTCAGCAGGTCGTAGGCCGCGTGGCGGCTGATGCCCAGCATGACCTGCAGCTGGCGCACCGTCACGATGTCGGGATAGTCCGTGAACAGCAGTTTGTAAAGGGTCTGGATGTCAAAATTCTTCATCGATCACCTGCTCTCAAAGATTTTCGCGGCGCAAAATGCGCGCCTGGGCGGATAAGCGGACAGCGGACGCCCGCCGGAAGCGGCGGTACCCCTCCTTTCTGTGAGATTGCTGGGCGGCGGTCAAGGATTCCTTGTTTCGGATGTGGCGGGATTCCAGGGTTCCTTATGTAGGGTTCCTTGTGGCGATGGACGGCAGAATTTGCCCGAACAAGGAACCCATCATGTAGGGTTCCTTGCGGTGGTGGCGTGGTCTGGAAAAGTCCTCTCGTTATATACCAGTAACACGGAGTGCCGCAAACGAACACCTTCCAAGAAAATTTTTGAAAGTTTGGCAAATTTGATGGGAAACCGACCATAGAAAAAGTCCTCTCGTTATATATCAGTAGCTGAGAGCCCCGAAAACGAAACACCTCCCCAGGAAAAGTGATAAAGTTTGGCAAATTTGACGAGGAGTTGACCACTGAAAAAGCCCTCTCGTTATATACATGTAACACGAACCCCTCAAAACGCTCACTCGTTTGAGAATTTCACATTTTCAAGAAGCCAAAGAGGGCATAGTCCGGGATTCCCCTTTTCGCTTGTACACGGCTATACGAACAGCGCAGTGCGGCAAAAAGAACAGCGCCTCCGGCCCACAAACTTCGTTAAAACGTCATAAACGGCGATTCAGGAAGGACGTTCCCGACAGAAAACTCCCGAAAGATACAGTTTGTGATACGCCCAGCATACAGAGCAAAATGCCCAGCTAGGCCGTTGCCGCTCATGGGTACCCGGCGCTTTGTTCGTTCCAGCGGGTAGTACAGTACATAGGTCTTTCTTTCCGTGACAGGGAGAAGGGACACCAAAACCGCGTGAGCAGGGCAACAAAAAAGAGCCGCGTGAACAAAAGATTCGGGAAAATCCCGAATACCTGCTCATACGGCCCTGGTAGTCTTAGTTTCGGAAAGCCAACTCCTGATCACTCGTCGTTTCTTTAAAGACTAACCCCAAAAATCTATCTTTGCGCTTTATCGAAAAATCTTTTCACACTCATCAAAAATGTCTTTTTCGAAAGTTTTGAACTCAATATCCTGTATTTTTCCAGAGTCTGCTGCTTCAGTAAGCCAAAAATCTGTAAGATATTCCCGGGACTGACCACCATATATATGGTCAGGCAGATTCGAATGCGTGAAACAGTATTTCTCAACATCAGAAAGAGAAATGATTCCTACATGTCGGCAAAGCCACTTGTACTCAGGGGAGTCGAACGGTATTTCCAACAGAGTGGCTGTTTTCTTATAAATATAATCAATTTGAATTCGTGGGTCTTCTCGGAGAACCACAAGACCATATATATCATCCGGATTTATTTCTGTTTGCAAATGGAAAGGATTGTACTGCATTGGAAAACGATACCGTATGTGCTCATAAACCTGCTGGCAGTTAGTTGCTAACCGGTTAATCTCCAAGTCAAATGCATGCTGATCAAAAATCCGGAGATTCCGCCTTGGAGTGTACATTTTACTGTCAAAAAAAATATAATGACTTTCTTTTCGTGCAAGCACATCGAGTGATCGATTTTTGTTGCGATGAAAGATATATTCCTGTTCAGGGTATACTTCGTCAAACAATCCACTTCGCAAAATGATTCGGTAAAGATATGGCTCCAACACTTCTTTTCCAATCAACTCAGCTAGATGGTTGTCGTTCTGAGTTATACGGTATAGCATGGCGGATGTTACAGATCGCATCAGCAAATGAGGGAGAGGCAAATAAACAGTACCTTGTTCCCGTATAAATGGGTAGGTATATGAGGGCCGCAGACAATATGCATAATCATCAATGCAGTTGGTTATGTTTTCAAGTTGATTTTTGTATTCCTCCCTTGTAATGGTTAAGTGTGAGAGTTCCACTGGAAACTGCGACAATATAAAATTATATAGTTCTGGAGATACCTTATACTTATTACCATGTAGAATTATCCATAGCGACATAGCTAAAACAGCATACCTTTTGTAATTGCTTCCAAGCTTTTGCTGGAATATCTGGGGCATATTTACTTTGGAATTCACAAAGGAAAAATACCAGTTGTAACGATATAGCTTATAGTAAGGGTATTCTTGAGCCTCAAATTGTACAGATCCCATGGCGACAAGCAACTTGCTTACAAGAGCATTTGTTCCTTTTAGTTTATCTACAATTGGATGCCGATGATTTCGTATGCAAGCTATCATCTCAACAAATTTTCGATCCCTTGAGGTAAAACGCCCTTGCTGCCATTCTTGTGCCATGACAGAAAAAAGAAGCAGTGTTTCAAGCTCCCATGGAAAGGGGATTTTTCCCATTTCGTTTTTGTCTATCACACCGGTTAAGTTCATGGTTTCACGAGACCATCTTTGTAGTATATTCATCTTTTCTACAAATGAATATCGCTTTAGTGTCCGTGGAATATCGTTGTAATTCATCGGTGTACCTCCGATTGCCAATTCAAAAGCATTGTTTATCTGCTTGACAAAAGAAAGCTGACGACATCATCTTAGTTCTATTATAGCAGGATGCGGGGATTTTTCTTATATACATAGAAATTTTGATTTCCTACACAAGAAGCGTGCAAGATGAGAACAGAATGAAATCGAAAACACACTACTTTATCCGCCCGTAATTGTGCTTTGAGCAAAAGTTGTGTTGACCCCGTAGAGCCTTTTAGCTATAATAAAAATGCATTAATTTGTCCGCTCGTTGATGCAATAGCAGCAAAACTTGTGTAGGAGTTTTGGCATGAAAAATGTCGAAAAGTACAAAAAAATATTTGAACGCTATGGCGGGATAATGCGCACAAAAGACCTGCAGAGGGAGAAAGTTCAGTACCGGACTTTGCAACACCTGATCGACCAGGGGGCAGTGGAAAAGGTCCGCTATGGCTATTACCAGTGGATCGACCCGGAAGATTTCAGTGAGGTCGTTACGGTGAGCCGTTTGTTTCCCGATGCCATTTTCTGTATGGAAACAGCATTGCGATATTACGGTTACAGTGACCGAAACCCGACTGAATGGCACATGGCAGTGAGCAAGGACTCCGGAAAATCCCGTTTCAAGATTGATTATCCCTTTGTGAAACCATATTATGTTGATCCTGCCTGCCTGGAGGTAGGCTTAACGACTGGCATTATGGACGGTCACCCGATTCGCATCTACGACAAAGATCGTGTGCTTTGTGATTGCCTGCGGTACCGCAACAAGATGGACAAAGAAATTTTCAACAAAGCGGTACAGCGGTATATTGCCGATCCTCAAAAAAACATTCCGCGGCTGTTGGAGTATGCGGAAATACTGAGGGTCAAAAAGGTCGTACAAGAATTGATAGGAGTGTGGCTGTGATGGTGGACAAGGCGGCTTCTGTGCTGGCAAAACTGAAAAACAAGGCCAGGGCGACCGGTATCAGTTACCAGCAATGTTTACAGCTTTTCTTCCAGGAGGAATTTTTGCGCAGGCTGGCGGCTTCCCCCTATGCGGAAAACTTTGTCCTGAAAGGCGGGCTGTTTATCTACACGCTCACCAATTTTGAAAGCCGCGCCACGGTGGATGTGGATTTTCTGATGCGGGGCTTGAACAATGACCTTGCTCGAATGGATGCGATTCTTGCCGAGATCCTGTCGGTGGAAACGGGGAACGATTTTGTGGTCTTCCGGGCTGAAAAGGCAGAACCCATTGCTCTGCAACGCAAGTATCACGGCGTCAGCACGCAGATCACCGGTTTTATCAAAAATGTCCGGGTGCCCTTCAACGTGGATATCGGAGTTGGGGATGTGATCGTTCCGGGTGCAGAACGAAGACCCATTCAAACGCAGTTGGAGGGCTATACGCAGCCTACGGTTCTTACCTATTCGCTGGAAAGCACTGTGGCGGAAAAATTTGACGCCATTCTGCAGCGTTTTGAGCTTACCGGACGGATGAAAGATTTCTATGATATCTACTACCTGTCCAAGACATTCAATTTTGATGGGACAAAGCTGCAATCGGCCATGCAGCAAACACTGCAAAACCGAGGAACCGCATACGAAAATAATAGCTTTGACCATGTATTCGCGCTGGCGGATCAGCCGGAGATGCTCACGAAGTGGCGCTATTTTCTGAAAAGCTTGAGAACCTCGGAGCTGGAGTTCTCCACGGTTATTCAGGGAATCGGGGCATTTCTTTTGCCAGTGTGGCAAAAAATCGTGACGGAAGAACCGATGACTGGTACTTGGAATGCACAATCAGCAAGCTGGGAGATAAGCGAAGAATAACGCCCAACAGCAATGGTCATTTACATAATTTTGTTAAAGGATGGTATTCCCCATGGCAAGGAAGAAAGCCGAAGAAAAACTGAATCTGGACACGATCCTCTTTAAGTGCCGGGATATTCTGCGCCAGGCGCGCAATTCCGGTTCTTTCTTTGAAAAGCGCGATATGATGCTGACCCTTGTTTTTTTGCGCTTCATTGGCGAAAAATTTGAAGATGGCACCGAGCATCTTCGTCAGACGCTGATCGAAGAGGGGCTGAATCCAGATGATGAAAAGATTTGGAATGCCTTCTTCAATGATCCCACCTTTACCGACGGTACCTACAATCTGCCGGTAGCGGCCCGCTGGTCCACCATCATCAACACACCCGCACCGCAGTTGAATGTGGCCTTGGATACGGCCCTGAAAGCTTTGGGAGACAGCGATAAACAGCTGAAGGGATGCTTTGTGGAGGGCACCTTTACCACAAGAAATCTGGAATCCAAAGACATCAAAATGCTGGTGGATGAGATCAACAAAATCAGCCACAAGAAATTCGGCGAGGAAAAAGACCTGATCGGCCGGGTGTACGAATACTTCCTTAAAGAGTTTGCAGTCAATGCAACGAAGGAGGAGGGTGAATACTACACACCCCATGACGTGGTCCAGCTGATCGCTGCCATGATTGAGCCCTTCGACGGCACTTTGTATGATCCTTGCTGCGGTTCCGGCGGTATGTTCATTCAGAGTGCGGAGATCGTCAAAGCCAAACAGGGCGACACCAGCTGTATCAATGTGTATGGGCAGGAAAAAGAGCCGGCTACCCTCCGTCTGGCAAAAATGAATCTAGTGCTGCGCGGCATCAGCCATCACCTGGGGGAGATCGCCGATTCGACCTTTACCAACGACCAGAACAAGGGCCTGTATTTTGACTACATCATGGCCAATCCACCCTTCAACTTGAAGGGGTGGTACGATGCCAACCTGAGCGATGACCCGCGCTGGGCAGACTGTGGTACGCCCCCGGAAAGCAACGCCAATTATGCCTGGATCCTGCACATTCTTTCCCATTTGAAGGCTTTGAACGGCGTGGCAGGATTCCTTCTGGCGAACGGTGCCCTGGGGGACAGCGATACGGTGGAAATCCGAAAGAGACTGATCCAGAAGGATATGGTGGAAGCCATCGTGATTCTGCCCCGAGAACTGTTTATCACCACCGACATCAGTGTGACCCTGTGGATTTTGAACCGGAACAAAAAGGGAGGCGCCTACCATGGCAGAACGCTGCGCGACCACAGCCATGAGATTCTGTTTATGGATCTGCGCACCTGGACGGAAAACCCGGTCAAGGGAGAGAGTAAAAAGAAAGTCCAGCTTGTTACTGAACAAATCGAAAGGGCGGCGGAAATCTACCACACCTGGCAAAACGAGGACACGGATGGCAGCCATTACGAAGTGCCGGAACTGTACCGCAGCGTCGGTATGAAGGAAATCGAAAAGCAGAACTGGAGCCTTGTTCCGAGCAAGTATATCCAGTTCATCGACCACGATCTGGAAATTGATTTTCCCGCGGAGATGCGGCGCATCCAGGCAGAAATGAAAGCTGTGATGCAGCAGGAGAAAGAGTCCCAGGCGATGCTGCTGGAGGCTTTCAGGGGGATTGGGTATGGGATTGATTAAATATAAGATCAGACAACTAATCAAAGTAGTGGACGAGCGTAACATATGCGGTATTGACCGATTTTATGGCATCAATATCGATAAAGAATTTATGCCAACGGTAGCTAATACACAGGGAATTGATGAAAGCAAATATAAGGTTGTCCGAAAGAACAGGTTTGTTTTCAGTGGGATGCAAACCGGACGCGATGAGTGCATTAGAATTGGAATGTATACAGGAGAGATTCCTGTAATCGTTTCTCCTGCATATATAACCTTTGAAATAGCGGCCACAGACATCCTGATTCCAACCTATTTCTTTATGATTTTTCTTTCAAAGGAAAAAGATCGCCTTGGCTGGTTTTATAGTGACGGAAGCGTTCGTTCTAATTTGGATTGGGACAGATTTTGCGATATTGAATTAACACTTCCGCCAGTTGTTGTACAACAGAGATATATCGCTATTTATGAGTCCTTGATTTCCAACCAGCGAAGCTATGAGCGTGGGTTGACGGATTTGAAATTATCATTTGATGCTCTTGTTGATGAAATCAAGCATTCGGCAGCTAAGAAACAGGTTTCTGAATTGTTGGCAGAAGTGGATTGCCGAAATGACAATGGCAAAATTATAAGCGTACAAGGAATAAATATTGCAAAGCAGTTTATGCCGTCAGTGGCAAATATAAATGGCGTGGACCTAAAAAGATATAAAATCGTAAAGAAAGGGCAATTTGCTTTTTCTGGGATGCAAACGGGACGAGATGAATGTATCCGAATCGCTTTGTACCAAGGAGAGACACCAATTATTATTTCTCCTGCCTATACGGTTTTGCAGGTCAAAGACAAAACGGTGCTTCCAGAATATATCATGATTTGGTTTTCCCGCAAGGAAAGTGATCGGAGAGGATGGTTTATGAGCGATGCCAGTATTCGCTCAAACCTTGATCTTGACCGTTTTTATGAAACCGAAATTCCCATACCAGATGAAAAAGTCCAGTGTGCGATTGTGGAAATCTATAACGCGTATATTATGCGGAGAAATATCGTAGAACAGCTCAAAGCCCAAATCAAAGACATCTGCCCGATCCTGATTCGAGGGTCGCTGGAAGACGGAGGTTAAAAGCAATGGCAAAACTGCAAAACTTCAATGGCCGCTATTGCGAGGCTGATTTTGAGAACGCCTTTCTCAGCTTTCTGGAAGCGGAAGGCTGGCAGTATCTCTTTGGCAACAGCATTCCCCGCGCCTCCCGGCGGGACGTTTTGTATGTGGATGACTTGGAGCAGTTTTTGAGAAAGGCCAATCCGGATCTTCTCGCCGAAGAGATCCGGCAGATCATCGACACCGTCCGGCTGGCCGGCGGCGAAAGCGATTTCGCCACGCTGCACAAGGTGTATGGCTGGATGGTGGACGGCATTCAATTTGTGCCTCAGGGCAAGCCTGCCCGCATGGTGGCGCTGATCGACTTTGAAAACCCGGAAAATAACATTTTTCGGGTGGTCAATCAGTTCGCCGTGGAGTATACCAACAATGGCCAAACGGAAACACGGCGGCCGGATATTCTCCTTTATGTGAACGGATTGCCTCTTTGCATCTTTGAGCTGAAGAATCCGGCGGACCCAACGGCCACGATCCACAGCGCCTGGGAACAGATCTATACCCGCTACTGGCGGGACATCCCACACCTGCTGCATTACTGCCCCCTGGCCTGTATCTCCGATGGGGTCAAAACAAGACTGGGCACGGTGCGCACCCCCTATGAGCATTTTTATGCCTGGCGCCGGGTGGAAAATGAGGACAAGGTCTCCACGCTTCCCTTTGATGAAATGCAGACCATGATCAAGGGCGTGTACAACCCCCGGCGATTCCTTGAAATATTCCGGGATTACATTTATTTTCAGGACAGCGAGTACGACAGCAGCGAACGGGAGATTGTCTGCCGGTATCCGCAGTTTTTTGCCGCGCGCCTTCTGAAGCAAAGCATTATAAAGTCTGTGGTAGAAAAGAGCGGCAAGGGCGGAACCTACTTCGGGGCCACCGGTTGCGGCAAGACCTACACCATGGCTTTCCTTGCCCGGCAGCTGGCTTTGCGCTGCACCGATGTGCCGCAGATCGGCTCTCCTACCATTGTGATGATCGTGGACCGGGATGAGCTGCAAAAGCAGGGCGCGAAGCTGTTCACAAAGAGCAAAGAATTTTTGAATCTGGGCGAGGTGCGCATTGTCCCAAGCCGCAAAGCGTTGCGGGAAGAACTGGGCGCTCGTCAGAGCGGCGGGTTCTATATCTGCACTATCCAGAAATTCTGCGACCGGGAAGATGACAAGATCGGCCTGATCAATGAGCGGGCAAACATCATCTGCTTCTCCGATGAGGCACATCGGACGCAGCTGGAACACGCCAAAAAGATCCGGTTCAGCCAGGACGCGGATAAGAATATGAAAGCCATGGTCTCCAAACCTTATGCAAAGGTCTTGAAGGAGGCTTTTCCCCAAGCCACCTTTGTGGGGTTCACGGGCACGCCCATTTCGGAAACCTATCAGACGTTTGGCAGCGAGATCGACCGGTACACCATGGACCAGGCGGTTGCGGACGGCCTGACCGTGTCCATCAAGTATCATCCTCGGATCACCAAGGTTTTGCTGGATCAGGAAAAGGTCAAGGAAATCGAGGCATATTACAAACAGTGTGCCGACGAAGGAGCAACGGCGGAGGATATCGAGGCCAGCAAAAAGGCCATGAGCTCTATGGAGGTCATTTTGAAAGAGCCCTCCCGCCTGGAGCGGCTGGCCGTAGATATCCACGACCACTATGTCTCTGCCTGCGCCAACGATCCCGAACGGGTGCAGAAAGCCATGGTGGTTTGCTCTAACCGACCCATCGCCTATGAGTTGCTCAAAATATTCCAGCAGAAGTATCCCGAGTGGTTTGCAGAGAAGAAAACGCCGGGAGATGTGACAGTATCGGATGAAGAGATGCGCCGGTTGAAGCCGATGCCTTTCATGGCCATGGTGGCCAGCGTTGGCAGCAACGACCCGGCGGAAATGTATCAGTATCTTGGCGGAGTAAAAAACAGCAAGCGGTCAGAGGAACTGGACGCTGCGTTCAAGCAGGACAAGTCCAACTTTCGGATCGCCATCGTGGTGGACATGTGGATCACCGGCTTTGACGTGCCGTCGCTGACCTATATGTACAACGACAAACCGCTTCAAACGCACCTGCTGATCCAGACCATCAGTCGGGTCAATCGAAAATATCCCGGTAAAGAATATGGTATGATTGTGGATTACATCGGAATCCGCGACAATATGCGTGAGGCACTGAAAATGTATGGCGGGAACTGCTCCATTGCGCCCACGGCGGATGATGTGGAACAGGCGACCGATGCGTTCCGGCAAGAGCTGATGATTTTGAAGGATCTATTCTCCGGCTATGATTTGACTCCGTTTCTGGACCCGGAACGAGATCCCGCAGAGAGATATACGCTCTTGGCCAAAGCGGCAGAATATGTTTTTGCATCCACAAACGAATTGAACACGGAAAGCGAAGGTGGAAAGAGTATCCAAAAGGTCTCTTTCAAGACCTATTTTCTGAAAACGGTTAAACGGATGCGGGCTGCCTATGATATCTGCCAGCCTTCCGGTGAGCTCAGCGAGGAGGAGTCCTCTCTTGCACAGTGCTTCATGGCAATTGCCGGCTTTGTCCGCAAGATGAGTGGCACCAGCGAAGTTGACACCCAGAGCATGAACCGCCATGTAGAAAAGATGGTGGAAGAGGCGCTGCGATACAACAAGGTTGAAAATGTTCTGGAGGAAGGTGAGCAGGAGGATATTTTCAGCCCGGAATATTATGAGAAACTATCCGACGTGAAAATGCCGGCCTCCAAGCTCGAATTGCTGGTAAAAGCGCTGAAAAAGCAGATCGCCGAATATAGCAAAACCAATCAGATGGCGGCGAAGAAGTTCCAGGAGATGCTGGAAAAGACGATTCAGCAGTATCATGAACGCCGCAAGCATCTTACCTTGGAAGAAGCTGGTATTGCTCAGGAGGAGACCTCGGAGGAGATCATTCGGAATGCCACCGAGCAGGCACTGCAACTCCTAAAAGAAATGCAGGCTGACCGGGAGAGCTTCCGAAAAGTAGGCCTGACCTTTGAAGAAAAAGCATTCTACGACATTTTGATGACGCTGCGGGATGAGTATAACTTCGAATACGGCACGGATCGTGTGGTCGACGGGGTTTCGGTAAACGACAAATGTAAGGCCCTGGCGAAAAAAATCAAAGATATCATTGACGTCAAATCCTCGTTTGCCGATTGGCTCAATAACCAGATCGTACGGGATCAGCTGAAGTTTGATATCAAAGTTTGCCTGATCAAAAATGGTTATCCGCCTCAGTACAGCCCGGAAGTTTTTCGCAAGGTAATGGAACAGGTGGAGAATTTTGAGGAAAATAATGGATAATAGAAGACTTTTCTAATAATTTTAAGGCGGTGTGATTGGTTCAATGCAGAAGATCGACAAAACCGATACCCTGGAAACGATCCTTACCCGGGGAAAGTTTGAAGTGGATTACTATCAGCGTGAATACCGTTGGGGCCGCAAGCAGATCGAGCAGATGCTGATGGATTTTTACGATACCTTCCGCCAGTATTACGATCCGGCCAATCACGGCGCGCCCTCCGAAGTGCAGGGATACGGGTATTACTATATGGGCAGTATCATCTGCACCAGTGAGAACACCCGCAAAATTATTGATGGTCAACAGCGACTTACCTCTTTGTCGTTGCTCTTAATTTATCTGCGAAATTTGCAGAATCAACTCACCGGCATCCCATATCTTCCAGTTAAACAGATGGACGACTTGATTTACAAAGATAATTTTGGGACCATGTCTTTCAATCTGGATGTGCCGGAGCGGAACGACTGTATGCAGGCTTTGTGGGACCAGAACTGGGCTTTTACTTCCGAAAATGAGAGCAACAGGAATCTGCTTGCGCGGTATAGTGACATTGAAGAGCTTTTCCCCGATGATCTGAAAGGGGAAGCCCTGCCTTATTTCATCTACTGGCTGAAGGGGAAAGTCCTTTTGTTGGAGATCGATACCCCCTCGGAGGACGAAGCGCATACCATCTTCCTGACCATGAATGACCGCGGCCTCAGCCTGAACAGCGCCGAAATGCTGAAGGCCTATATCATTCAGCAGGTAAACGAGGCAGACCGGGATACCGTTAATAAAGCCTGGCAGCAAAACATTAACCGCATCAAAAATGCGTTTGATTCTCAAACCAGCGGTGCTGTCAAGGCAGAAGACGTGGACTTTATTTCAGCCTGGCTGCGAGCGAAGTATGCCAACTCGATCCGAGATACCCGCAAGGGCGCCGAGGACAAGGATTTTGAGTTGCTGGGCGAAAAGTTCCACAACTGGGTCCGGCTGAATGCCCGCACGGCAATGCAGCTGACGCAGCCAAAGCAGTTCAAGGAACTGGTAACGATCGAGATGTCTCTGATGACCAGTTTGTATCTGCGCATAAAGGCGTATTCGGATAAGCTGACGCCGGGGTACGAGGCGGTTTTCTACAATGCACACAGAGACATTACATACCAGAACTATCTGATCCTGGCGGCGGTGCGGGTGGACGATGCTCCCGAAGTGGTCGACCAGAAAATCAAGCTGGTTTCGGCGTTTATTGACATCTTTGCCTCGACCCGGATTTTCAATTATAAAAAGATCAACTGGAACTCCAATAAAAACCTCCTGTTCCGGGTCATGTGCCAGATCCGGAACCAGGATGCAAGGACGATTGGGGTCAAGTTGTTCTCCACGCTGCAGCGGATGAACGAAAAACTGGATGCGATTCGGGACTTTGAACTCAACCAATTCACGGGTCGCTATATGCTCCATATGCTGGCCCGGCTGACAGACTATGTGAACGTGCAGATGGGACGTGCCTCCCTGTTTGCAACCTACGTGGACCGGAATCCCAAATCGTCCTATGATATTGAACATGTTCTGCCGGACGACTATGCCAGCTACAAGGATCTATTCAATGACGAAGAGGATTTCAACAACAATCGCAGAAAGTTTGGAAACCTGATTTTGCTGACCAGCGACCACAACAGGAGTTACCAGGCGATGCCCTATGAGCAGAAGGTGATCCAATACGCGGGAGACAATATCCTGGCGCAATCTCTGAATCGTGGAACCTATCAGAATAACCCACGGTTCCTGCGGCTGGCTGATATGTATGGATTTAAGCCCTATGATCGATTCGACAAAGCGGCGATTCGAGACCGTCTCCAACTGTATACACAACTTGCAAAATCTATTTGGGACCCCACTCAGATCAAGGAGTTAGCAGGCGGCTGGGATGATGAAACGGAGATCGAGATCCAGAACAGCAGTGCACGCCGGTTTACCGTGGAGTACGGCTCTGGAAGAAGCTGGGAAGATGCTCGCAAATATGGCTTTGTGTCGGCCAGCGGTGAAGGCGGGACTCTGCTGAGCAACATCAACGAAGGCGATGTTATTTTCTGCCACATCGCTGGTGTTGGCTTTGTGGGCATCGGCGTTTGCACAGCCTGCGAAACGCCGGCGGCTGATTTTGCCGTGCTTGAAGGGGATGCTCGAAAAAACATCTTGGACTGCGAGTGGGTAAACTCTGCGGCAAAAGCGGCCATCGATTCGTCCAATGAGTACTTTGTGGGCGTACAATGGCTCCGTACTGTTTCTGCCGATGAAGGATACTGGGAAAAAGGCATGACCAGTATCCCCATGGTCGCCTATATGATGAACGATGATTCCACCCATAACAAGGTGTTGGAACATTTCAGAGTTTCCTTGACCTGACAGGAGGCGCCGATTCTAACAATCTTTCTAATCATAATTGTTAGAATGTTAGAATGATTATTAGCAACAGTGAGGTACCGAATATGGAGATCGCTTTGAGAAAAACACAAATTGTGATTTTTATGTAGAGGACTATTCTCAGTTTATTCGGCATTCAAAAGTGCCCGTCCGATTTTGACTACATAGAATATAACGCGAGCAAAAACAGCAAAGCGCATGGTACCGCTCATAACGGATACCATGCGTTTTTGTCATTATGATTGGCCCAAAGTCTGTCAGCAGACGACACGCAGAATCAGATGGAAAAGAGGCAGTTCTCCAAGGTACGAATCACGGTTTCTTCCTGGGCTTCGTCCCCACCGCCGCGATCATGGCATAGTGGGCCTTGCTCTTTCTCGTGATGCTGTTGTAGTCCTCGGAGGTGAGGAACTCCAGCAGCCACTCCTTGGGCACCTTATAAGTGTGTTGATACGGGAACGCCTTTAACCTTCCTTCGGTACACCAGCGGCTAACGGTGCGGGAGGCATAGCCTGTGACCTGGGCGATCTGGTGGGCGTCCAGCACGTCAGGCTGGCGGGTCAGCAGGTTCTCGTACCATCGGCGCACACGCTGGCGGGTGGCATCGGTGAGCAGGAGCGCGCCGTTCAGGCTGAAGGCCGGGGGCTTGTGGTTCGGGTAGTTCTTGTACCAACCGCTGGGTGGGGTGTAGTAGGCCGGCTCGGCCAGGCGGCGGCGCAGGTAGGCGGCCACGTCTGCCTTGGCGATCTTGTAGCAGCGGGTCTGCTTGCCGGTGTTCTCGCAGGGCACCAGGCCGCTCTGCAGCAGGTAGAGCGAGGTGCGGGTGCCGATGCGGCAGGCTTTGCGAAAGTCGGTGCGGCCCATGGGGTCGGGATAGGGCGCCAGCAGGTCCTGGATTTCCCGCTCCAGAGTGTCCTGAAAGAGATTGCTTTTCTTCATTTTTGGGTTCTCCTTTGTTTTGAATTGGGACCCGGAGAACCACCATGTTTTCCACTAAAATTATACAAATTGTTGAAATTTGGAAAGATACTACACAAAATCGGCCCGAAATCTTGCATTTGGCGAATTCCGTTTTCCGGCGACGGGGCGAAAATCCAGTGTTCATCCGGAATATCGGCCCTCAATTATCTTGCATGAAATCTTGCATTTTTCCAAAAAAGTGTGCCAAATCTCCCCAAAACGGGCATTCCCGATTTGATTCGTACTATCGCCATTTTTCGGGTTTTGGCCGCTTGAAAATGGCTTAACGCCGCCGAAAATCCGGGGACAAACTGACCAGCTCTGACCTGCTCTTTTCCACAAGAGCCTTTTCGGCACAGGACTCGAAATCAGTTTGTGGGAAACCACACGAGGGTTCGAATCCCTCCCGCTGCGCCAGAAAAGAAACCTGTTTTTGATTTAGGTCAAAAGCGGGTTTCTTGCTATTTCGGGGGTATTATTTTTGATGATAAAGAGTAAAATTGGAGGATTATAACCGGTTCCGTTGTCCTTCCACAAGTTTATAATCCACATATCTTTGACTTCTCCATAATCTCTTAGAAGCTAATCTTTGCAGCGGCCTTATGAGTATTGAGGAAAATATACGACATTTAAAGGCACAAAAAAGCAAGATGGAATTTTCTCTCAATAGCCGTAAGAATACTCGCGATATGCTACAAAAAGAAAAGGAGAGTTATGAAAGCAGGCTATTAACTCTACGCAGATTAACCCAAACTCTTCGGTCAAATCTTTTTACAACAACAGATGCGGAAGATATTCTGACGTTTCAGCCATAACCACATCCGCCGGTACCCGCAGGTGCGGTAACTGCATTCCCGCTGCTGTGCGATAAGTTCCGCAAGAGCGGCGGCCCTTTCCGGCTTGCTCAACGATGGACAGAGGCGTAGCAACTGCTTCCGGATACTTAAAAAATGCACACATGACGGACACCGGATATTCTCCGCTGTGGCGATGTATGATGCGGTATTTTATTCTCGGTTTCACCTTCTTCCTGTGAATTGCAGAAAATCCCGCAGCAGGTTATCCTCCAAGCGAAGCCGTTGGATTTCATAGGCCTGTTCAGCCACAATGGCTCTTGGCGCAGCATCTTTTCTCAGCCGTCCCTTGGGCCGTGGCAGGCTTCCGGCTTCCAGCTTGCGTTCTTTTCTCCATTCACGCTCGAGCGGCCTTTTTACCACTTGCTTGTCCCGAAAGCTATCGTATTCTGCAGCTTCCCGCTAACTTTTTCCCTCTGCCAGCATGAGCTTGATCTCAGGCAGCAGTGCTTGAACATGCGCATAATTTCGTTTCTCCATGAAAATGCCCCCCGATGTAGTCTGTTTTCCTGCATCAGGGGGCATTTTGTCACTGTCTGTTTTTGCTGGTTCGGTTCAGCCCAATGGGCGGCCCCGGCCTTATATTATTTTTTGTGCAGAGCTTAGAATTCCAGTTCCATCAGGCGGGCGGTGGCCAGAAGGTAAATCTTCAGGCACTTCATCAGATGCTCAATGGGCACGCCCTCGTTGGCGCTGTGCATGGCGCCGCAGCAGGCGGGCCAGGTTTCCTCCGGCTCTTCAATGCCAAAGCTCACGGCGTTGGGGAAATGGCGCGCATAGGTGCCGCCGCCCATGGTGAAGGGCTTTTTATCCTGGCCGGTCACCTCGTTGTAAGTGTCCACCAGCGCGCGGATGGCCGGGCTGCTGGGTTCGATATAGAACGGCTTCATGGGCTTCATGGGCTTGAAGCTGCCGCCGTACTGGGCGGCGAAAGCGCTGATTTTGGCGAACATCTCTTCGTCGGTGATGCTGGTGGGGTAACGGATGTCGATGTTCTGCACAAGGCAGCCTTCCTTCAGGGCAATGGTGCCGCCGATGCACGTCAGCGGGCCGAACACATCGTCACAGCTGGCAACGCCGATGCTGGAACCGTCCGTGGTGGAAAGCAAAGTGTGCAGCATTTCCAGCGCGCGGTTTTCGCTTTCGCTGCACAGCCGGTTCTGCAGCAGATACTCCACCACCAGGGCAATGGCGTTTACGGTGCCCTGTGGCATCGAGGCGTGCCCGCCGACGCCGTGCCCGGTGATGCGCACAAGGCCGTTGCCCGCGGGCTCTACCGTCACGCGCCCTGTGCTGGAAAGCACGGAAATGTCCGCTTTCACCAGTGCGCTGGCTTTATCGGGCACTACGTTTCCGGCCACGCCGCCCTCAAATTCCATCAAATTGCCTGAAACGGGCGCCGAGATGACGTCGCCGCCATAGCCGCCCTTTTCCCCGTACCCCACGGGGAACTCACCGTCCGGCGTAAACAGGAACGCGGGCGCGTCGTGGTGCTCTAAATACCACTCTACGTCCTCCATGCCGGTCTCTTCATCCGTGCCGAACAGCAGGCGCAGGGTGTAGGGAAGCTGCTCGCCGCGCTCTTTGAAAAATTTGGCAATATAAAGCGTCAGCACGGCGGGGCCTTTATCATCCAGCGTGCCGCGCCCGATGACACAGCCGTCCTTGACAATCATTTCAAAGGGGTCGGAAGTCCATCCGTTGCCCGCGGGCACCACATCCAGATGGGTGATGGTGGCAATTTGCTTTTTGCTTTTGCCGGGCAGGTCGGCCCAGCCGATGTTGCCCGCGCAGTTTTCCGTCTCAAGGCCCATGCGGCGGGCAATGGCCAGCGCTTTTTCCAGCGCGGCGTTCACGTCTGTGCCGTAGGGGGCGCCGGGCGCGGCCTCGCCGCGCACACTGGGCTGGCCAATCAGCGTTTTCAGGTCTGCCAGCATGGCCTCTTTATTTTCAGAAAGAAAGTTGTCAATGCTCTGCATCAGTTCTTGTTCGTTTATCACGTCATCAGCTCCTTGCATTTTGCATTTTGCATTTGATTATAGTATAGTGGGGAAGAGAAAAAAGCGCAAGGGGAAGGAGGCGCTGCCTTGAAGAAGAACATGGTGTTCGTGCTGGGGGTGCTGGCTGTGGCAGCCGCGCTGTTTTTTTTGGCGCGCCCCGGCGGCGCGGGCGGCGCTGCACGTGTGGATATTGCCGGGGGCGGCACCGTGCGCCTGGCCCTTTCGCAGGATGGGACCTACCCCATAGAGGGCGCAGCCCTGCCTGTGACGCTGGAAGTGAAGGACGGCGCGGTGCGCTTTGTGAACAGCGTCTGCCCGGACCATATCTGCGAGAACACCGGCTGGCTTCGCCTGGAGGGCGAAGCTGCCGTGTGCGCGCCCGCGGGGGTTTCCGTCACGGTGGAACAGGCCGGCTGACGGCCGAAGCGGAAAGAAAAGGCGCCCTGCACAATAAGGCGGTGAAACTAGAAGCTTTTTGTGGGGGCGGCGTACAGCCGCCCCCGGTTTGCTTTCTTACGTCAACGCGCCGAATGGCAGGGTGCCTTTTGTGTTACCGGTGTAAACTCAGAACACATCGTCCTCGTCGTCGGAATAAATCTCAATATAATCGTTCGCCTTGGCCCTGTCAAAATAAGCCAGCGCGGCCAGCGCTGCGGCAATGGCGCCCACCCAGGCAAGCAGCTTCAACAGAAATTTCAACATGGTACAACAGCCTCCCAAACCTTGTTTTTAACTTTGCGCACCGCGGCACATGCGCGGAAACCCGCAGTGATGTATTTACTCTGTTTTATCAATAAGGGACAATCACAAACGGCTCAAAACCCGGCTGCCAGCCGCCGGGCCCGCCGGGGCAGGGAAACGCTGCGCCAAACCCCGGCGCGGCGGTGTCATATAAAAACACATTTCCCGGCCAAAAGCCTCCTGCCTGCGGCACACAGCCAAAGGCGCTGCGCAGCACGTCTGCGGGCACCGTGCCCTCGGCGCACCAATAGGGGCCCTGTTCATCTTCGCCTGCGCTGCGCCTGGCCGCCGGCGCCGAAAACGCCCGCACCGCGGCATAGCCGCCGCCGGGCTGTGCCCGGCACAGGGCAAGCGTGTCAGAGCCCGGCGCTTTGCCAAACGAGGCAAACAAAAATTCACCCTCGCTTTCCGCCGGGCACAGCGCAAACCCAATGCGCTCTGTAGGCGGCGGGGCCCCGTCAAACACCAGAAGATTATAGCACAGCGCCCCTTTATAGATATAGCAGCGCAAATACGCATACACGTCCCCGCGCGCGGGCGCGTCATAATAGTGCGTCAGCTTCAGCGCGGGCAGTGTTTCTGCCGGCAGGGGCACGGCAGAATCCGTCACCAGAAAGGGCATGCGGCGGCCTCCAGAAGGCGCACGGCCCGGCACACCGGCCATGCGAAAATTTATACATACAGTATAGCATACCCTGCCGGGAAAGTGCAAGGCGCCTGCGGCACTGGCACAGATGAAATTTTGTGCGCTATGCATCCCGCATAAAAGTAAAAAAGAAACAGGCAAAAACCATGGCAAAAATGATAAAAAATTGACGAAGTGGGGTGAAAATGTAAACGTTTCCCGTTTTTTGCTTGGCAAAGCCGGTTTTTCTGGAAAAAAGCGCAGCAAAATCGAATATTCATCCATTGTAACGATTGACGCACCGGGAAACAGGGTGCTAAAATGAATCCATGCGATTTGAATGCTCTGGGGCGGGCATGCCCGCCGGAGGAAGAGAAGGCAGGGGGTCTGAAGATGAGTTGGAGCCTTGCGCGAAGCGCAAAGGGCGCGGCAGTGCCGCACAGAAAAAACACGGCCGGAAGCGCCACGCAGGTGATGCCGCTTCCGGCAAAAATTGTGCTGCCTATGAGCCAGCACATTGGCGCGCCATGTGAGGTTGCCGTGAAAAAGGGCGACACCGTGAAAGTGGGCACTGTGGTGGGCCGCGCCAAGGGTTTTGTGGGCGCGGATATCCATTCCGGCGTCTCTGGCACGGTGAGCGATGTAACCGTGCTGAAAATGCCAAACGGCGCCGATGTGCCCGCCGCGGTGATTGTGCCGGACGGCGCGCAGACACCGGATGAACACTGTGTGCCGCCGCAGGTGACAGACGCGCAAAGCCTTGTGGCCGCGGCCCGCGCGGCGGGCCTTGTGGGCCTTGGGGGCGCGGGCTTTCCCACAGCGGTAAAATTGACGGTGAAGCCCGAGGCGCCCATTGACACGCTGGTGATTAACGGGGCGGAATGTGAGCCCTACCTCACGGCGGACAACCGTGAATTTTTGGAATGCTCCGACACAGTGCTGGCGGGCATTGCGGCGGTGAAACAGCACCTTGGCATTGGGCGCGTCATCATTGCCATCGAGCGCAACAAGCCCGAGGCAATTGATTTGATGTTCAGCCTGGTGCAGAACGATGCCGATTATACGGTGCAGCCGCTGCCCTCACGCTACCCGCAGGGGGCGGAAAAGGTGCTGATTGAGCGCACCACCGGGCGCGAGGTGCCGCGCGGCGGCCTGCCTGCAGACGTGGGCGTGCTGGTGATGAACGTCACCACCGTGTCTGCGCTGGGCAAGTTTCTGGCCACCGGCATGCCGCTAACCACAAAGCGCCTTACGGTGGACGGCCCCGGCGTGAAAGAGCCGAAAAACGTGGAGGCCATTATTGGCACGCCCATTCGGGACGTGCTGGATTTCTGCGGCGGCATGGAAGAGGGCGCGGCCAAGGTGCTGATGGGCGGCCCCATGATGGGCACCGCGCTTTGCAGTGTGGATTTTCCGGTGCTGAAACAGAACAACGGCATTCTGGTGTTTTTGGAAAAGCAGGCAAAGCTGGCCGCCCCGCAGCCGTGCGTGCGCTGCGGGCGCTGCATCGAGGCGTGCCCGCTTGGCCTTTCGCCGGTGGAAATTGCCGGCGCTTATACGCAGGGCGATGCGGCCCGGCTGGATAAGCTGATGGTGGATTTGTGCATGGGCTGCGGCTGCTGCACATTCGTATGCCCGGCAAAGCGCCCTGTGGCGCAGACCATGAGCCTTGCAAAGGCCATGCAGAGAAAGGCAGGCAAATGAGATGGAACGGGAAAAGTTCTTTGTGTCAGCCTCCCCACATATTCATGAGGGGACTTCCACACAGGGGCTGATGATCCATGTGCTCATCGCGCTCATGCCCGTGGTGCTGGCCTCTGGCATGATTTTCGGCGCGCGCGCATGGCTGGTGGTGGCGGTGTGTGCCGTCAGCTGTGTGGCGTTCGAGGCGCTGTATTGCTGGCTGGCAAAGCGCCCGGAGGCGGTGAAAGACTGCTCGGCCCTTGTAACTGGCGTGATATTGGCCTGCAACCTGCCCGCGAACATTCCGCTGTGGACGGCCGTGGTGGGCAGCTTTGCGGCCATTGTGGTGGCAAAGCAGCTGTTTGGCGGCCTTGGCACCAATTTTGCAAACCCGGCGCTGGTGGGGCGCCTTGCGCTGTTTATTGGGTTTGCCTCTTACATGACCAATTATGCCTACCCGGTGAACGGCGGCATCGACCTGGTGGCCAGCGCCACCACTGACGCTGTGGCTTCGGCCACGCCGCTGGCTGCGGCCGAAATTCCGGCAGGCAGCATGTTTGCCCTGTTTTTGGGCCAGCACGGCGGCATGCTGGGTGAAACGTGCTCGCTTGCCCTTTTGCTGGGCGGCATCTACCTTATTCTCACCGGCACCATCAGCGCAATCATTCCGGTAAGTTACCTTGGCACGGTGGCGGTGCTCAGCGCTGTCACGGGGCATGATGTGCTGGTGCAGCTGCTTTCCGGCGGCCTGATGCTGGGCGCGTTCTTCATGGCCACCGATTATGTCACCAGCCCCTTTACCCGGCTGGGCAAACTGGTGTTCGGCATAGGGCTTGGCTGCATCACCTGCCTGATACGTTTTTGCAGCAACATGACAGAGGGCGTCAGCTTTGCGCTGCTGCTGATGAACCTGCTGGTGCCCTATATCAACGAGCTTACACGGCAAAGGCCGCTGGGGGGAGGGAAGCGCAAATGAAGGAGACGTTAAAGCCCATCTTTGTGCTTACCGGCATCTGCCTGATTGTGGCGGTGCTGCTGGCTGCCACAAATGGCATTACGGCGCCGATTATTGCCGCAAATGCCGAAGCAACGGCCCAGCAGACGCGGCTGGAGCTGCTGCCCGAAGCGGACAATTTTGAAGTTGTGCCGGTGGAGGCAGAAGGCGTGACCGAGGCGGCGCGCGCCGAAAACGGCGCGGGATGGGTGATTACCGCGCAGGCGCAGGGTTATGGCGGCATGGTGCCGGTGATGGTAGCTTTCGGCGAGGACGGCACCATCCGCGCCGTGCAGTTCCTGGCAAACGACGAGACCCCCGGCCTTGGCCAGAAGGTGCGAAATGAAGATTTCAGCTCGCAATTTGCCGGAAAGACCGCAGAGAACGCCTACCAGATAGACACAATCTCTGGCGCAACCATTTCTTCCAACGCCGCCATTGTGGCGGTAGAGCACGCCTGCGCCGCCTATGAGGCACTTGCCTCGGGCGGGCAGAGCGCACAGAGCACACAGGAAGGAGGCGTGCAGGAATGAAAGAACGGCTTCGCATTGTAACCAATGGCCTGCTTAAAGAAAACCCTTCGCTGCGCCTTGTGCTGGGCACCTGCCCCACGCTGGCCGTCACCACCGTGGCGACGAACGGCCTTGGCATGGGCCTTGCGGCCACATTTGTGCTGATTGGTTCCAACATTGCCATTTCCGCGCTGCGCAAGGTAATTCCCGATAAAGTGCGCCTGCCGGCGTATATCACGGTGATTGCGGCGTTTGTAACCATTCTGCAGATGCTGGTGCAGGCGTATATGCCCGCGCTGGACACAGCGCTTGGCATCTACCTGCCGCTTATTGTGGTGAACTGCATCATTCTTGGCCGCGCCGAAATGTTTGCCTCCAAGAACAACGTGGTCGATTCCGCGCTGGACGGCCTTGGCATGGGACTTGGCTTTACGCTGACACTTCTGGTGATGGGCAGCGTGCGCGAGCTGCTGGGGGCAGGCACACTGTTCAACGTGCCCGTAATGGATATGCTGTTCGAGGCGCTGCATCTGCCCTTTACGTTCCAGCCCATGACGCTGTTCATCATGCCGCCGGGCGGCTTTTTGGTGTTTGGCGTGCTGATGGCGCTGGTGGTGGCGCTTGAGACAAAGATGGGCGCGCGCATCACGCGCCGTGCGGGCTGCGAGGGCTGCCCCGCCGCTGCCGCCTGCGGTGGCGCGTGCGAAGGCGCGCAGGATGCCGGGAAGGAGGGCGCGTAACACATGGATGAAATGAGAAACCTTGCCATGATTTTCTTTGGCATGATCCTTGTGAACAACTATGTGCTGGTGCAGTTCTTGGGCATCTGCCCGTTCCTGGGCGTGTCGAAAAAGCTGGATTCCGCCTTCGGCATGTCCTGCGCGGTCATCTTCGTCATGGCCATCGCCACAGCCGTCACATGGCCTATTTATACTTATGTGCTGGAGCCAAACGGCATGGCCTATCTGAAGACCATTGTGTTCATTCTCATTATTGCGGTGCTGGTGCAGCTGGTAGAGATGGTGCTGAAAAAGGTCATCCCGCCGCTGTATAAGGCACTTGGCGTATACCTGCCGCTCATCACCACCAACTGTGCGGTGCTGGGCGTTACCATCTCCGTCATTGATGAGGGGTACAATTTCGCCGAAAGCATGGTGTGCGCCGTGGGCGCCGGGTTCGGCTTCATGCTGGCCATGGTGCTGTTTGCGGGCGTGCGCCGCCGCCTGGCGGACGCAAAGCCCCCCAAGTGCTTTGAGGGGCTGCCCATCACGCTGGTGAGCGCTGCCATTGTCAGCCTGTCGTTCATGGGCTTCGGCGGCGTCATCGAACACATTTTTGGTGCGTAAGGGGGGCGGCTGCTATGTGGACAGGAATTCTTTGGGCTGCTGCCGTGTGTGCGGGCCTTGGCCTTTTGGGCAGCGTGGTGCTGGTGCTGGCCTCGCGCTTTCTGGCTGTGCCGCAGGATGAGCGCGTGGGCCGCCTGCAAGAGGCGCTGCCCGGCGCAAACTGCGGCGCCTGTGGCTATGCGGGCTGTGCAGATTATGCAAAGGCCATTGCCGAGGGTGCGCCGGTAAACAAGTGCGTGCCCGGCGGCGAGGCGGTGGCAAAGGCCGCCGCGGCCATTATGGGCGTGGAGGCCGGCAGCGTGCTGAAGCGCACGGCCTATGTGGCCTGCCAGGGCAGCTATGAGCACACGCAGGATAAATATGAATACCAGGGTGTGCAAAGCTGTGCCGCCATGGCGGCGCTGCACGGCGGGTGCGCGGTGTGCCCGTTTGGCTGCCTGGGCTGCGGCGACTGCGCCTCGGCCTGCAAGTTTGGCGCCATTGAGGTGAAAAACGGCCTGGCACATATTGACGAGGCAAAGTGCACGGGCTGCGGTGCCTGTGCGGAAACGTGCCCCAAGGGCATTATTCGCCTGCACACGCGCCTTGACAGGCCGGTGGTGCTGTGCGCCAATGAAGACCGCGGCGCCCTCACCCGCAAGGCCTGTACGGCCGGGTGCATCGGCTGCATGAAGTGTGCCAAAAACTGCCCGGCCGGCGCAGTGACGGTTGTGAACAATGTGGCCCGCATTGATGAAGAGAAATGCACGGGCTGCGGCGTGTGCGCGGCACAGTGCCCGGTGGGCGCTATCTTTATGCCTGCGGCGCGCGCGTGAGGCAAAAGGGGGGCTTGCATGGACCTTTTCTTTTCCTGTGACATCGAGGGGGTGAGCGGCGCGGCCGCCTGGGGCCAGCTTGCGCCCGGCACGCCCGAGCTGCAGGCGCTGTGCGGGCAGATGACGCGCGAGGTGGCCGCGGCCTGCCGCGCCGCTGTGCGCGCGGGCGGCGAGCGCATTCTGGTAAAAGACGCGCATGACACGGGCCGCAACATCGCCCTGGAGGAACTGCCCGCGCAGGTGCAGGTGAACCGCGGCTGGGCAGGTGACCCCTATGGGATGATGAGCGGCATTCAGCATGGAAGCTGGGATGGCGCAGTGTTTTTGGGCTATCATTCCGGGGCAGGCACCTCGGGCAGCCCCATGGCCCATACCATGGAGCCGCAGAAGGTGGATTATATCGAGATCAACGGCGAACGCGCCAGCGAATTCACGCTGAACGCCTACATGGCGGGGCTGCACGGTGTGCCCGTGTGCTTTGTTTCGGGCGACGCGGCCCTGTGCGATGCCGCACGGCGTATGGTGCCCGGCATTGCCGCCGTGCCTGTGGTGAAAGGGGAGGGCGGCGGCGCCACAAGCCTGCACCCCGCCCTTGCGGCCGAGCGCATTGAAAAAGCCCTGTATGACCAGCTGGATTCCGAGCGGTATAAAACGTGCCTTGTGCCCATGCCGCTGCAGTTTGAGGTGTTTGTGCGTTACCGCAGCCACCAGCTGGCCTATCATGCCAGCTTTTACCCCGGCGCAAGCCTGTGCGAAGAGCAGACCGTGCGCTTTGCGTGTGAAAATTATGCGGACGCCATGCGCTTTTTCCATTTTGTGTTGTAACCATGTGCAAAAGGCCGGGGCGCCCCGGCCTTTTGCTTTTTGTACGGCCTTTTGAACGGAAAATGCAAAAATTTCCCCTTTGCAGGCGGGAAAGGGCTGGCGGATGCGTTTTTTGTCTGTTATAATGTTTACTGGCCGAATTTTAGGAAGACGGAAAGGGGCTTTTTGCACAATGAAAAAAGTATACGAAGGCAAAACAAAAGACGTATTTGAGCTGGAAAACGGCAACGTGCTGCTGAAATTCAAGGATGACTGCACCGGCAAGGACGGCGTGTTCGACCCGGGTGAGAACTCGGTGGGCCTCACCATTGAGGGCATTGGCCGTGAAAACCTGAAAACGTCCATCCACTTTTTTGAGCTGTTGAAAAAAGCCGGCGTGAAAACGCACTATGTAAGCGCCAATGTGCAGGACGCCACCATGGAGGTGCTGCCCGCCAAGGTGTTCGGCCACGGCCTGGAAGTGATTTGCCGCCTGGTGGCCACCGGCAGCTTCATCCGCCGCTATGGCGATTACATCAAGGACGGCACGCCCCTGCCCGGCGGCTATGTGGAATGCACGTTTAAAAACGACGCTTTGGGCGACCCGCTTGTGACGGCCGAAGGCCTTGAGGCGCTGGGCGTGATGACGATGGCGCAGTTTGAAGATATGAAAAAGCAGACGCTGGCCATCACCAAAGTGGTGGCGGACGATTTGGCCGCCAAGGGCATGCAGCTGTATGACATCAAGTTTGAGTTCGGCTACAACGGCGACGAAGTCATCCTCATCGACGAGATTGCCTCCGGCAATATGCGCGTGTACAAGGATGGCAAGATTGTGGAACCCATGCAGCTGACGAAGCTGATTTTGGGCGAGTAAAATTAGAGCCAAGTAGAGAATAAGGCCGCCGCACAAAGCCTGCACCTTTTCGGCCAGCATGGTGGCCGCTGCTTTCAAATCGTCCGTGCGGGCGGGGTCTACACATTCCAGAATGAGGAAGGCGTTTTTGGTGTTCCCGGTCAACATGGTGCGCTGGCCGTCGCGCCAGTTCCAGCAGCGGCATACGGCACCCGCATCGTCCTTATACACAACCTCGCCGGGGAAGGGGGGCTCGTCCTCCTCGTCACCCAATGCGCGGAACGGCTCGGCGCCGTCCGCTGTGGTGAGCAGCAAATCGCCCTGGAAGGTGTCCAGGTCTTCGCCGCCGCAGGGCAGCCCATAGGTGAGGGACACCGCGTTGTAGATATCCACCAGCGGGTTGATGGGCCCCACGCCGCGCCCGTTTTCTACACGCTTCAGCAGCGCCTCAATGGAACAGCGCGCGCCTTTCTTGGTTTTGAACTGGCGGTATGCCTCGCGCCATACGGCCACGGCCGGGTTTTCGGCAAAGGCGGCCGCGCCAAGATATTTCCCGGCCTCTTTGTGGGCGCTTTCCAGCAGGGCTTCCGCCTCGGGGCAGGCAGAAGCGTTATCCACGCCTTTTGCCAATACCACGGCAATGGTGGCCTGGGGGAACAGGGCCCAGAAATCGGGCTTTACGATGAACTTGCTCATACAAATCGTTCCTTTCTTGCACTTGAAGCTGTGCGGCGCGCAGGCCGCGGCGGTCTGTATACATTATACATGGTTATATGCAGGGAAATCAAGGCGCGTTCCGGCGTGCAGCAGGCTTACAGGGCGCGGCCGAAGAACTGTGCCGTGCGGCGGATATCGGCCATCAGCTCGCGGAATTGCGCAGGCGTCAGGCTTTGCGCGCCATCGCTTTTGGCGTGGGCGGGGTCGTTGTGCACCTCAATCATCAGCCCGTCCGCCCCGGCGGCAATGGCTGCCATGGCCAGCGGCCGCACCATCCAGGCAATGCCGGCGGCGTGGCTTGGGTCTACCACCACAGGCAGGTGTGTTTTCTGTTTCAGCATGGGCACGGCCGAAATGTCCAGCGTGTTGCGCATGCTGGGCTCGAAGGTGCGGATGCCGCGCTCGCACAGAATGACGTTTTCGTTGCCGCCGGCCATGATATACTCGGCGCTCATCAAAAACTCCTCCAGTGTGTTGGCAAGCCCGCGCTTGAGCAAAACGGGCGTTTTCAGCTTGCCAAGCTCTTTCAAAAGTTCAAAGTTCTGCATGTTGCGCGCGCCCACCTGAATGAGGTCTACATCCTCAAAGAGGGGGATGTGCGCGGGGTTCATAATTTCTGTCACAATGGGAAGGCCTGTTTTGCTGCGCGCGTGGCGCAGCAGGGCAAGGCCGTCTGCCCGCAGGCCCTGGAAGGCATAGGGCGAGGTGCGCGGCTTGAAAGCGCCGCCGCGCAGCATGGCCGCACCGCTTTCCTGCACACTTTGGGCCACAAACTCTATCTGCTGCTCGCTCTCTACGCTGCACGGCCCGGCAATGACGGAAAAGTGCCCGCCGCCGAAGGCCGCGCCGCCCACCTTCACCACGGTGTCTTCGGGGTGGAACTTGCGGTTTGCCTTTTTGTACGGCTCGGAAACGCGCTTTACCTCTTCCACAGCGGCGTTGGCGCGCACGAGGTCTACGTCTACGGCGCTGGTGTCGCCAATCAGGCCCACAAGATGGGTGTGCTGGCCCATGGAATTATGAATTTTCAGCCCCTGTGCTTCAAATTGGCGGCACAGCGCGTCGATGGCCGCCTGCGATGCATCTTTTTTGAAAATAACAATCATATGCAAACTCCCCTTCTGTTGATTCGGTTTTATGCAAAAAGGCCGCCGGGGCTTTGCGCCCCGGCGGCCTTACATCCACATGTTGAGCAAACACGCTCAAACGGCTGCGGCACACGGCAAACAGGGCCATTTCCCGAAAAAGAAATAGCCGTAATAATAAGCCTTGCTGCAAATTGCCTGTGCCATATACACGTCTCCTTCGCGCTTGCCGCGAAAACCGGTTTTGTTCAGTATACGCGCAAACGGGCGCGGTGTCAAGTTTGGCGGGCAAAACAGTTTTCAAGCCCTGTGCGGCGTGGTATAATCCCTATAGCGGGCCATGCCCCTGCAGGGCCAAAGCGATGCGCCCGGGCAGCGGGGCGGCCCGCAGAACAAAAAGAAAAACGCCCGCAGGGGCGCATAGGGAAAGTGAGTGGACAGAGATGAAATTCAGCGAGATGCCATACGAGCGGCCGGACCTTACCGCCGCGTTTACCCAGTTTGACGCCATGGCGCAGGCCATAGCTGCGGCGCCCGGCGCGGCGGATGTGCTGGCGCAGTATGCCGCCTTTGAAAAGCTGGCAGGCCATCTTTCCACCATGGCCACACTGGCGGAGGTGCGCCACACCATCGACACGCGCGATGCCTTCTATGAGGCAGAGCGCCAGTTCTTTGATGAAAATTCGCCCCGTCTGGCCGACAAGCAGCTGGAAGTGTACAAGGCCGTGCTGGCAAGCCCCCACCGCGCCGCAGTGGCCGAAAAGCTGGGAAGCCTTGCGCTGGAGAAAATGGAGCTGGCCGTGAAGTCTCAGACGCCGGAGGTGCTGGAACTGATGGCGCAGGAAAATGCCCTCACCAGCGCATATCAGAAGCTGTATGCCTCGGCGCAAATTCCCTTCCAGGGCCAGACACTTACCGTGGCCCAGCTGGCCAAATACAAAACCAACGCAGACCGCGCTGTGCGCAAGGCGGCCTATGAGGCTGAGGGCGCCTGGTTTGACGCGCACCGCGAGGAGTTTGACAGCCTGTACGACCAGCTTGTGAAAAACCGCACCGCACAGGCGCAGGCCATGGGGTATGAGAATTTTGTGCCGCTTGGCGCCATCCGCATGAACCGCCTGGGTTATACGCGAAAGGATATGGCCGCCTACCGCGCGCAGGTGAAGCGGGACGTGGTGCCTGTGGTGGCAAAGCTGAAGCAGCTGCAGTATGCCCGCACGGGCATTTCGCAGCCCAAATTTTACGATGACGTGTTCTGCTTTAAAGAGGGCAACCCCGCGCCCCACGGCACGCCGGAAGAAATTTTGGCAGCGGGCAAAAAGATGTATCACGAGCTAAGCCCCGAGACCAGCGCCTTTATTGACGAGATGTTTGAAAACGAGCTGTTCGACGTGCTGGCAAAACCGGGCAAGGCGCCCGGCGGCTACTGCACCAGCCTGCCGGATTACAAGCTGCCGTTCATCTTTTCCAACTTCAACGGCACGGCGGGCGATGTGGATGTGCTGACGCACGAGGCCGGCCATGCCTTTGCCGATTATGTGGCCCAGCGCAAAGACATCCCCGCCATCCTGCGCGAGCCCGGCATGGAGAGCTGCGAAATCCATTCCATGAGCATGGAGTTCCTCACGGCAGATTTCCACCACCTGTTCTTTGGGGACGAGACGGCGCGCTATGAGCTTGCACACGCAGAAGACGCCCTGTACTTCCTGCCCTACGGCACGATGGTGGACGAGTTTCAGCACATTGTGTACGAAAACCCAGGCCTCACGCCCGACCAGCGCAATGCCGAATGGGCCCGGCTGGAAAAGGAATACCGCCCCTGGCTGGATTTTGAGGGCCTGCCCTTCTATGGCCGCGGCGCGGGCTGGCAGCGCCAGCTGCATATCTATGAATATGCGTTCTATTATATCGACTACTGCCTGGCGCAGACGGTGGCGCTGCAGTTCTTTACCGCATGGCTGGCCGACAAGGCGGACGCCTGGAAGCGCTACCTTGCCCTTGTGAACCGCGCGGGCACAGAGACCTACCCCGGCCTTGTGGCCGCGGCGGGCTTTGCAAGCCCCTTTGCGGCAGGCACCATGAAGGCTGTGGCGGAAACGGTGGGCGAATGGGTGGCCCGGCAGGACACCGCTTTGCGCAACGCCTGAGAGAAAACCGCGCCGTGCCCCGCGCAAAAGCCATTTTCGGCCTATGCGCGGGGCGCGGCCTGAAGCAAGGAGAGTGCGGCCCATGAAGCAGGCCGGCGCAAATACAAGATGGAAGCTGTACACGGCGGCCTTTGCGGCGCCGGTGCTGTTGCTGGCGGCGGTGTACGCCGTAGCCGGGTTTGCCCCATTTGGCGAAAAGACGCTGCTTACAGTGGACATGAACGGCCAGTATGTGGCCTTTTTTTCGCAGCTTCGCAGTATTTTGCTGGGCAAAGATGACCTGCTTTACACCTTTGGCAAGGCGTTGGGCGGCGATATGATTGGGCTGTTTGCCTATTATATCGCAAGCCCGCTGAACCTGCTGGTGGTGTTTTTTCCGGTGCGCGCGCTGCCGTGGTTTGTTCTGCTGCTGACACTGTTGAAAACCGGCCTTGCCGGTGTTTCGCTGGCGGCATGGGCGCGCCGCCACACAGGCCCGCGCAAAGCGCTTTGCCTGTGCGTGCTGTATGCGCTGTGCACATACAGCATTGCCTATCAGCAGAATATTCTTTGGCTGGATGGCGTGATTCTTCTTCCGCTGATGGCCCTTGGCATTGAGCGCATTGTAGAGGGCGGGCGTCCATGGCTGTATCTGGGCAGCCTTGCAATGGGGATTCTGACGGATTATTACATAGGGTATATGCTTTGCATATTTTCCGTTTTGTATTTTCTGTTCTATGCCCTGGGCGGCTTTGCGGCGCGCAAAGCGCCCGTTTTGCCCATGCTGGCCACTTACGCGGGCGCCAGCCTGCTGGCGGCGGGCCTGGCCGCCGTGCTTTTGCTGCCTGCGCTGGCCTCTTTGCAGGGCAACCGTTTTGAGTTTGACACGCAGCAGCTTGCCAGCCTGGAAAAGCTGTTCAGCCTGCGCGCTCTGCTGGCGAAAGAGACGCTAGGCGCCTATGAGTGGACAGAGCTGGAGATGGGCCTGCCGCCCATCTACTGCGGCGCGCTGGCACTGCTGGGTGCGGGCATGTTCTTTCTGCAAAAGCGCCCTGTGCGCCAAAAAGCCGCTGCGGGGGCCGTGGCGGCGGTGTTTGTGCTGAGCTTTTGGCTGAAGGGCCCCAACCTCATCTGGCACGGCTTTAACCCGCCTGCATGGTTCAACTACCGAAACGCCTTTTTGTTCAGCTTTTTTGTGTTGGTGCTGGCAGCTTTCGCGCTGGAGCACCTGTGGCGTGATGGGCAAAACCCCTGGCTGTGTGCCGGCGGCGTTGCCGTGTGCGCGCTGGCCTTGGGCTGGGCCTGCGCGGGCGAGGGTGCGGCGGCCTTCACCACTGCCAGACGCGCCGCCGTTTCGCTGGCGCTGGTGGCGGCCGTGGGCCTTCTTTGGTGCCTGTTTGCAGCAGGCAAACGCCGCAGGGTGCTGTGCCTTGCCATGGCGGCGCTGTGTGCGGCCGACATTTCGCTGAATGCCTTTTTGGTGGTGCGCGCCATTGATTCGGGCAAGGAATACCGTTATACGCCCATGGAGGAATATACCGCCTTTGTGGACGGAACACTGCCCGCTGTGCGTGCCGTGCAGGCGCAGGACAGCACGTTTTACCGGATGGAAAAAGATTTTCAATACGGCTATGAACAGGGCGGTTTTATCTACCGCAGCCGCAACGATGCCATGCTGCTGGGTTATAACGGCATTTCGCACTATTCCTCCAGCGATAAGCTGGCGGTAAAGGCGTTGGTGGGGGCCCTGGGGTTCCGCAACTGTGTGCAGGGCGGCGGGGCGTATTATTACACAGGCTCTACCAATTTTGCGGCCAGTTTGCTGGGCATTCGATATGTGCTTTCGCAGCAGGCGGCCGAGGGGGACACCTACCGGGGCTATACCGCTGTTCTGGAAGAAAACGGCGTCACCGCATGGCGCAACCCATCCGCGTTTTCGCTGGCATTCTGCGCGGCGGGCGATGCGGCCGGGGTGGATTTCTCTCAGCAAAACCTGTTCGAATTGCAAAACGAGCTGTTCTGTGCCCTGACGGGTGAAACACAGCCGCTTTTGACACCGCTTGCCGTGCAGGAAGAGGTGCACGAAATGACCGAGAGCGCCTGGGAGGGCGTGCGTGTGTTTGACGTGAACCAGGAGGGCGGCGAAGGCTGGGTAGAGTTCCGCGTTACCGCACAGGCGGACGGCCCGCTGTACTGCTATTTTCCCACAGACCGCTTCAAGCCGGCGCGCATGTATGTGAATGGGGAAGATTTTGGCCGCATGTTCGATACCTACACCCAGGGCATCACCTACCTTGGCATGTATGAGGCGGGCGACACAGTGGCCGTGCGCCTTGTTCCGGAATATGGCATGCTGCGCCTGTATGAACCGCTGTTTTACACCGAAGATTTGGCCCTGCTGCAAAGCGCCTGCAACGCCATGCAGCCCGGGTTTGCCCGGCTGGAAGAGGTGTCATCCTCGCATTTCAAAGGGGATGTCACCGCGCAGGCGGACGGCCCGCTGGTCATCAGCATCCCATGGGAGGAAGGCTGGACGGTAGAGGTGGACGGCCAGGCCGTGCCCACGCGCAAAGCCGTGGGCGAATTGATGGCAATTGACCTGACCGCGGGCACCCATACGCTGGAGCTGCGCTATTGCCCGCCGGGGCTGGCGGCAGGCGCGGTGTTTTCCGCCGCCAGCGCCATGCTGGCCGGGCTGTGGGCTTTTTGCCTGCGCAAAAGGGCCCGCGCGGCAAAGGGCGCGGAAAAATAAAAAAGCTGCCCGGGAACCACCCGGGCAGCTTTGTGTTTGTTCTGAAATTTATGCCTGCCAGCCCTTGCACAAATCGCCCCACCGGCTGCCGGGGCAAAGCTGCGCCAGCTCTTCCGGTGTAAGGCGCACGGCGCTGTTTGCGCTGCCAGCGGCCGGGTAAATGGTGGCAAAGCGCTGCAAAGAGCAATCCAGAAAAACCTGCACGCCAGCGTTTACACAAAAGGGGCACACTCCGCCGGGCGCATGCCCCACCAGGGCATGCACGTCCTGCGGGGGAATCATTTTTGCCTTCACACCAAACTGCGCTTTGAATTTGGCGTTGTCCACTTTTGCATCGCCCGCCGCAACAATCAGCGCGGGCCCCTGCGGGGTAAAAAAGGCAAGCGTCTTGGCAATGTGTGCCTCTTCGCAACCCAGGGCCTGGGCCGCCAGCGACACCGTGGCGCTGGATACATCAAATTCCCGCACCCGCCCGGCAAAGCCGTTTTGGCTCAGGTATTCCTTCACAACAGCAATTGACATTTTTCCACCTCTTTCGGGTGCGGCCGGGTCCTTATGCCGTTTGCCGCGGCGCGCTCTTTTTATACAAATACCACACGCACAGCGAAATGGCAAGCACAAAGGCAAATGTCCACACCTCGGCCAGCAAAATGCTGAAGATGCCGCACTGATACAAGGCCGCGCCCACATTGGCTGCGGCATGCAGGCAAATGGAAAGTGCCAGACAGGCCTTGGGCAGGCGCCCGGTCACGGCCATCCACACAAGAATGGAGAGAGCGAGATGCAGCGTGATGGCGGCGACACGCTCCAGCCCGGGCAGCAAAAGCGCCCCGGCCGACACGCCGCTTGCCAGCTGTGCTGAAACGGTGGCGGCAATGTCACTGCCAAACATGGCCTCCAGTGAGCCGCCGCGGGCGGCCGACAGCACAATGGCGTTCGAAAGGCTGGCAGTGCCGGCCAGCAGAATGGCCTCGATGCCGCCGTGGCCAATGCCGTAGGCAAAGCCCGTAACAAGCGAAGCATCCCTGCGGCAGAGAAGGCTCAGGCCAAGATACCGCGCCGTCTCTTCAAACACGCCCGCCGCCAGGCAGGCATAAGCGGTGTACAGGCCCGGGCTTTGAATGAGCGTGGGGAAGGATGAAAACACAATGCTGTGAAGAAGCTGCTCCAGCACAAGGGCGCTGACGGTAAAACACAGGGCCCCTGTCAGGGCGGCCAGAAGCCCGCGGTGCGTTTTTACACGCACAATAACCAGCAGGGCAATGGGCAAAACAATGCAAAGTGCCGCCGATGCCCAGCAGGCGGCAATGGCCGAAAACGAGATATCCATGTATTCCTCTCTCACTTTCCGCCCCGCGGCACAGAAGAAAGGAATGGCAACCGCCATGCCGCTGTGGGCTCGTTTTTCGCTGACGCCGCAGCGCGCAAAGCGGGCCTGTCGTGCCTGCCCATAACGCTTAGACGAATATCGAAATATTGGCCCTATCATAGCACGGCGAATGCCTGCTGTCAACGGTTCAGCGGCGGTGCAGAAAGCGCAGGCATGTCTCTACCAGGCCGCGAAGGTTCACCACGGCGATGATAAGCACAATGATGCCGTTCCACACATACGAGCCGGGCACCTCTTTGATGCACAGCGCGGCCTCCAGCACCACAAGGCCGAAGTTCAGGGCAAGCAGCTCGGGGGAAAAATCTACCTCGATAAGCGTGCGCGTGTTGTACGCGCGCACAAGGAACACCAGAAAATAGCTGGCAAAGGTGGCAATGGCCGCGCCCTGCACACCCCAGATGGGAATGAGCAGCGCATTCAAAATAAGGTTCATCACAGCGCCCACACCCATTGTCAGCAGCGAAAGGCCCGAGCGCTTTTCCACCATATAGATGCTGTTCAGAAAATTGTCGAAGCTGGAAAAAATGGTGGCAAAGGTAAGCACGGGGATGAAGATCCACCCAAGATAGTATTCATCCGCCACATAGATGCTCATGATGGGACGGCACAGCCAGATGATGCCGGCCCCGGCCAGGAACATCAGCCCCTGGTATGCGCCAAACACCTTGCCGAAAAACTCTTCCCGCCCGGCGCGGGTGCCATCGGTGAAAGCCGAAAGCTGCCATGCCTCTGTAAACAGCGTGGCCACCACGGTAAGCAGCGTGGGCAGCTGGTAACATGCGGCAAACAGGCCGTTCCATTCCGCGCCCAGCATGGCGGTGATGAACAATTTATCGCTGGTGTTGGTAACTGTCCAGAAAATGCTGGCCGAAATCAGCGGCACCGAATACACCAGCATTTTGCGCCACAGCTTTGTGTTGATGCGGCCGCCCATATAACGCCAGATGCTGCTGACAAAAAACAGGAACAGGGCGCTGCATGCGTCTGAGCAGATCAGCGCCAAAATCCAGCCCTGTGCGCCAAGGTTCAGCCCGGATAAAAACAGTACGTTAAAAAGGAGGTTTGTCAGCGTGCACAGTATGCCGTCCAGCGCATACAGCCGCACCAGGTTGCGCGCGCGCACAAACTGGCAGTTCAATGTGCGCAGGCAGCTTACCAGCACAAACAGCAGCAGCCACATCCAGTGCCCCTGCACCGTGTCGCGGACAAATGGCACAAGGTTCAGCACAGGCGCCAGCGCGCACAAAAGCAAAAACCCTGCAAAAATGGAAAGCAGGCCGTTGGTGTAAAGCTGGCGTTTGTTCACGCCCTTTTCCAGCCCGAAGCGGATGATGGCATTGGCAATGCCCAGCGACACCAGCGGAATAAAAAAGTTGCCAATGGTGACAATGGCATCCATGCCGCCGTAATCGGCCGCGCCCATCACGCGCGTGCGGTAGGCCGTCAGAAAAAAGCTGAGTATTTTGGAAGAAAAGGTGCTGATGGCAAACAGCAGTGTGTTTGATACAAGGCGCTTATATTTGTCCACACAGCCGCCCCCTTTGGTTGTTTTTACAGTTGCCCTTAAACGGGCCAATACATTTTTATCATACCATATTATGGCCTCAAGCACAAGAAAAGCCGCCAGGCGGCCTGCTGTTTTCTGCTTTCACTTCCATTGTATGAAGCGGCGCGCAGAACATGCAAGGCGTCATCACATCAGGCGCGCAGCAGGGCGCGGCGAGCCTTGTAATCGGGCAGAATGCGCGCCACCATGGCCCAGAAGGCGGGCGAGTGGTCGCAGTGCACAAAGTGCGCATATTCGTGCACCACCACATATTCCACTGCGGCCAAAGGCTTTTCGGCAAGGCGCAGGTTCAGGGTGATCTGCCGTTTGCCTGGCATGCACACACCCCAGCGTGTTTTCATGCGGCGCACCTTCAGTGTGGGGCGCACCCCGCCCAGCACGCCGGAAAAGCAGGGAAATACCTGTGCGCTCACCGCTTCGAACAGTGCAAGCGCCTGTGCGGGCGTTACCGCGCAGGGAGCGCTGTCCTCTGCACGGCGGCGCGCGGCCCGTGCCTTTGCCCGCTCCAGCCAGGCCGCCTTTGAAAGAACAAAAGCGTCCACCTGCGCCGCAGGCACGCCAAAAGGCGCGCTGGCATGGGCCTCACCGTCCGGCCCAATGCGCAGGTTGATATTTTTTACGCGTTTGTAAGTGAGAAAATAGGCCACCCCGTTGCCCGGCTGCCTTTGCTGTGCGTGCGCCATGCGGCACCCCCCTTTTGGCCTTTTGCTTCGTTCATTATTATAAACAAACGGTTCTGCCTTGGCAAATCTTCTAAAATTCAATAAAAAAACCTGTCGGCTTTGTGCTTGACCGGCACAATATCTGGTGGTAGTATTATATACGCATTCAAGATTTTGCGAGGGACGGCGAAACTCTGTGCGGCGTGCCGGGCGGCCTTTGTGCGGGCCTGCCGGGCATGCCGTTTGTGCGGCGCGCGGCTTCGTGAAAACGGGAGGAATTTTCGTTATGATCAAAAGCATTATGAAGCGGGACGGGCGTGTGGTGCTCTATGATGAGAGTAAAATTGCGTCCGCTATTCTGAAAGCGCTGGAGGCCGCCCGCGAAGGAGACGCCAGTGTGGCTGCCCAGGTGGCGAACAGCGTGGAGGCCCGCCTGGAAGAGCTGTGCAGCGACGGCACGCCGCAGATTGAACAAATTCAGGACACGGTGGAGCAGGAGCTGATGCGCGCCGGCTGTGAAGAGGCCGCCAAGCAATATATCCTTTACCGCGCCGAGCGCACGCGCATCCGCGAGGCAAAGACGAGCCTGATGAAGTCTATTGACGAGATCACCAATGTGGACGCCCGCCTCAGCGATATGAAGCGCGATAACGCCAACATCGACGGCAACACGGCCATGGGCTCCATGCTGCAAATTGGCACGGCAGGCGCCAAGGCCTATAACGCGGCCTATCTGCTTACGCCCGCACAGGCCAAGGCGTACACCGAGGGAGACATTCACATTCATGATTTCGACTTCTACGCCCTCACCACCACCTGCTGCCAAATTGACCTGCTGAAGCTGTTCCATGGCGGCTTTTCTACCGGGCACGGCTATTTGCGCGAGCCGCAGGGCATTGCCAGCTATGCGGCGCTGGCGGCCATTGCCATTCAGTCCAACCAGAATGACCAGCACGGCGGCCAAAGCGTGCCGAACTTCGACTACTCTATGGCCGAGGGCATTGGCAAGACGTTCCGCAAGCAATACCGCGCCAAGCTGCGCGAGGCGCTGGAAGACCTGCTGGACACCGATGACGAGACGGCGCTGGTGCAGGCCGCCATCGAGGCGGGCAAACAGGCCACGGGCGACAGTGACGTGCGCCTGGAGACGCACGCCGCCACATTTGATGACGCGGCGGCAAAAGCCATTGCCGCCACAGGCCGGCTGGACGCCGGAAAGGCCGCCCACCTGGTGGCCCATGCGCGCCGCCGTGCCACGGCCAAGACAGACCGCGAGACGTATCAGGCCATGGAGGGCTTTGTGCACAACCTGAACACCATGCACTCGCGCGCAGGCGCCCAAACGCCCTTCTCGTCCATCAACTACGGCACCGACACATCCCCCGAGGGGCGCATGGCCATCCGCAACATCCTTCTGGCAGAGGACGCGGGCCTGGGCCATGGCGAAACGCCCATTTTCCCCATTCACATCTTCAAGGTGAAAGAGGGCGTCAACTACAACCCCGGCGACCCGAACTATGATTTGTTCGAGCTTTCGTGCAAGGTGTCTGCCAAGCGCCTGTTCCCGAACTATGTGTTCCTGGACAGCCCGTTCAACCTGCAGTATTACAAGCCCGGCCACCCGGAAACCGAGGTTGCCACCATGGGCTGCCGCACGCGCGTGATGGGCAACGTATACGACCCGGAGCGGCAAATTGCCTATTCCCGCGGGAACCTGTCGTTTACTTCCATCAACCTGCCGCGCCTTGCCATTGAAAGCCATGGAGACGAGGCCCTGTTCTATAAAAAGCTGGACGATATGCTGGAGCTTGTGGCCCAGCAGCTGCTGGACCGCTTTGAAATTCAGGCGTCCAAACGCGTGTACAATTACCCGTTCCTGATGGGGCAGGGCGTCTGGCTGGATTCCGACAAGCTGGGCCCCAACGATGAGGTGCGCGAGGTGCTCAAGCACGGCACGCTCTCAATCGGCTTCATCGGCCTTGCCGAGACGCTGACGGCGCTGTATGGCCACCACCACGGTGAAAGCGATGAGATGCAGCAGAAGGGCCTTGCCATTGTGCGCCACATGCGCGAGTTCTGCGACGCAAAAAGCCAGGCCATGCACATGAACTTCACCCTGCTGGCCACGCCCGCCGAGGGGCTTTCCGGCCGCTTCATCCGCATGGATAAAAAGCGCTATGGCATCATTCCCGGCGTGACGGACCGCGAGTATTACACCAACTCGTTCCATGTGCCGGTGTGGTACCCCATTTCGGCCTATGACAAGATTTATAAAGAGGCGCCGTACCACGCGCTGACGAATGCCGGGCACATCAGCTATGTAGAGCTGGACGGCGACACGGCCAACAATGTGGAGGCGTTTGAATCTGTCGTGCGCTGCATGCACGACGCTGGCGTGGGCTATGGTTCTATCAACCACCCGGTGGACCGCGACCCGGTGTGCGGCTATGTGGGCGTGATTGGCGAGGTTTGCCCGCGCTGCGGCCGCCGCGAGGGCGAGGCCCTTTCGAAAGAGCGCATTGACGAGCTGCGCAAGAAATATCCAGAGATTACCACGTTCTGCGGCTGTGAATGACAGGCACGGCAAAAGCCGCGCATAAAGTTTGTACTTGTAATTGAGTTCATATTGATATATAATATCAATTGAGCAAAGTTATCCTGGAAACAGGTTTTATAAGGGAGGAACACGAGATGGCAATTCAGACAAATATCGAGGCAAAATATGGCAAGGACGTTAAGTTCGAGCGCATCCGCCGCATCACGGGTTACCTTGTGGGCACGATGGATAAGTGGAACGACGCGAAAAAGGCCGAAGAGCACGACCGCGTAAAGCACGGCCTGGCGCACTGATATGGCGCAAATGGTAAATGTCGCGGGTGTCATGGGCGATTCCATTGTGGATGGCCCGGGCATCCGCGTTGCCATCTTCGTGCAGGGGTGCTGCCATCACTGCGAAGGGTGCCACAACCCCGAGAGCTGGGCGTTTGGTGCGGGCACAGATATGTCTGTGGAAGAACTGTTCGCCATGGTGAAGGCAAACCCGCTGTGCCGCGGGGTGACGTTTTCGGGCGGCGAGCCGTTCTGCCAGGCCGGGGCGCTGGTGCCGCTGGCAGAAAACTTGAAGGCGGCCGGCTATGAGCTGGCAAGCTATTCCGGCTATACGTTTGAACAGCTTTTGGCCGGCACGCCGGAACAGAAAGCGCTTTTGGGCCTGCTGGACATTCTTGTGGACGGGCCGTTTGTGCTGGCGCAGCGCAATTTGGACCTTTTGTTCCGCGGCTCGGAAAACCAGCGCATTCTGGATGTGCCCAAAAGCCTTGCCGCCGGAAGCGCCGTGTGGTGCACGGCGCCGCGCTGGGTGGGCGAAAAACAGGGCTGAGCCCGGGCGTTTTGCCCTGTATGCAGTTGTGGTGAAAGGAAAAAAGCGGGCGCCGCCAACACGCTGTGGCGGCGCCTGTTCGTTTGCCCGCATATGGCCCGGCAGCCGGGCATTCTTCCGGCGCGCGCCCCTGTTTTGAAAGCGCTGCCGGGCATGCCTGCCTTTCCCATGGCGCGGCGCGCGCCCCGGCGGGCAAGCATCATGCCCAGGCGGTGCAACGCGGCGGCGGGCCACAGGGCCCTTCCTTTGTGGCGAAGTTTCTGGTATAATAGCTCTTACTATGCCGCCTTCGGGCGGAAAACGGAAGAAAAGGAGTTGTTATTTTGCGTTCCCTCATCCGGCCGAAGGAATGCGCCATGGCGCTGCTGGGCAGCGGCATTTTGGCCTTCGGCCTGTATCATGTCCACTCCCTCAGCGGCGTTACAGAGGGCGGCGTGCTTGGCATGACGCTGCTTTTGCACCACTGGTTCGGCATTTCGCCCGCGGTGTCCGGCTTTGTGATGAACGCCGCGTGCTATGTGCTGGGCTGGCGGCTGCTGGGCAAAAGCTTTATTGCCTATTCCATTGTGGCGGGCGGCGGCTTTTCGGTGTTCTATGCCGTTTTCGAGCGTTTCCCGCCTTTGTGGCCGGGCCTTGCACAGCATCCGCTGGTTGCGGCGCTGGCGGGCGCCGCTTTTGTGGGCGTTGGCGTTGGGTTTGCCGTGCGAGCGGGCGGCGCCCCCGGTGGGGATGACGCCCTGGCCATGAGCATCTGCAAGCTGACGAAATGGAATATCCAGTGGGCCTACCTGGCCAGTGACCTGGTGGTGCTGGCGCTGTCGGCCACCTATATTCCGCTTTCCCGGCTGGGGTATTCTCTGCTGACGGTGCTGCTGAGCGGCCAGCTGATTGGCCTTGTGCAAAATGTGGGGAAAAAAAGAACGATACAAAAGGATGGTTAAGCAATGCGCATGCGTTTTAAACCCTATGCCGGGCCGGAACTGGCGGCCTGCCCCTTCTGTGTGGACGAACCCATGCAGAACAAGGGCAGGTGGAACGAGCAGTTTGCCCGCCCGGCCCAGCCGCTGATGCTGGAACTTGGCTGCGGCAAGGGCAAATTTCTGGCCCAGATGGCGGTTGCCCACCCCGAGAACAATTACATCGGCATTGATATTACGGCCAAGGTGCTCATCCTCACAAAGCGAAACATCGACCGCGCCTATGCCCAGGCGGGCCGCGAGGTAGATAACGTGCGCATCCTTACACACGACATTGAACGCATTCGCAGCATGATGGGCGAAGGCGACAGGGTAAGCCGCATTTATATTAATTTCTGCAACCCGTGGAACCGCAAAAAGGGCCATAAAAAGCACAGGCTGACGCACTCGCGCCAGCTGGAGCAGTATCGCGATTTCCTTGTGGACGGCGGCGAAGTGTGGTTCAAGTGCGATGATGAAGACCTGTTTGAAGATTCTGTGGGTTATTTGGAAGAGATGGGTTTTGCCATTACCTGGCTGACGCGGGACCTGCACGCCAACGAGCCCGCGTGGAACATCCGCACCGAGCACGAGGCCATGTTTGCCGAAATGGGCATTCCCATCAAGGCGCTCATTGCCAAAAAGCTGCCGGGGGAATATTTTGCCCCCAAAAAGAAAAAGCCGCAGCAGGCGGCCGAATAACACAAACCAAAGCCGCTGCACAGCCCGGGCGCCGTGCAGCGGCTTTTTTGAACTTAAAAGTTCAGTTTTCAAAATCGCAGCACACGCGCTCGGCAATCACCGTGTGCACATATTCCTTCACTGCCATGTGCGCGGGGTGGCACTGATAGGCGTCCAGCGCTTCGCGGCTGTCCAGCGTGCACACAAGGCCCACGTCAAATCCGTTGAAGCCCAGGCCCACTTGGGCGCTGGAAAGCCCGGGCACAACGCCCACCAGCGCTTCCAGCCGCCGCTTCATCTCGCCGCCCTGCTGGGCTTTCTGCGTTTTGTCTTTCAGGTTCCAAAGCACAATATGCGTCACCATGTCTCTCATTCTCCTTTTTTTCGCTTCTCTTTTATTTTCAAGCCGCCAAGGCCCATGTCGGCGCGCAGCGCGCTGGCAGAGGCAATGGCGCTTTTGCCAAATTTTCCCCGGATGGAATCCAGGCTTTTTTCTAGGTTTTCCCGCCGCGCATCCTCCTGGCCGGCCTCCGGTGCGAACAGCGAAAGCTGGGCCGCGGCGCTGTGCGAAACGTTCAGGGCCGTCACGGTCAGCATGCGGATGGGTGAGGGAAAACGCCAATTCTGCTGCAAAAGCGTCAAAGCGGCTGCGGCAATGTCCTTGGCGAGGTGGGTGGGCGTGGCAAGCTGTGCCTGCCGGGTGATGGTTTTGAACCCTGCGTCCTTCACGGTAATTTGCACAGCGCCCGCATACAGCCCGTGTGCGCGCAGGCGCGAGGCCACCTCATCGGAAAGCGCCACAAGGCCGGCGCGCGCGTCGGCAAGGGTGGTGAGGTCCCGCGGGAAGGTAAGGCCGTTGCCCACGCTTTTTACCTCCCGTTTTTCATACATGCTGCGAACGGGCGAGCCCTCTTCGCCGCGCGCAAAGCCCCAAAGTTCCATGCCCAGTTTGCCCAGCGCTGCCTCCAGCACCTGGGGAGAAGCAGCGGCAAGCTGGCCGATGGTGGTAATGCCCAGTTTGCCCAGTGTCTGGCGGGCAGAGTGGCCCACATACAGCAGCGCCTCCACGGGCAGCGGCCACACCAGCTGCCGGTAGTTTTCCGGCGAGAATTCGGTGACGGCGTCCGGCTTTTTATAGTCAGAGCCCAGTTTGGCAAACGCCTTGGTGAAGCTGACGCCCACCGAGATAGTAAGGCCTGTCTGCGCCTTTACCTCGCGGCGGATGCGGTGCGCCACCGCCACGGGGGAAGGGCCGAACAGATGCCAGGAGGCCGTCATATCCAGCCAGCTCTCATCAATGCCGAAGGGCTCTACAAATTCAGTATAGCGCGCATAGATGGCGTTCACCTGTTTTGAATAGGCGCGGTACAGCTCGTGGTGCGGGGGCAAAAGCGCAAGCTGCGGGCACTTGCGCCTGGCGCTGGCCACAGTCTCCGCCGTTTGAATGCCGTACTTTTTGGCCGCTTCGTTCTTGGCCAGAATGATGCCGTGCCGGTGCTGCGGGTTGCCGCATACGGCCACGGGCACGTTTTTCAGCTCCGGCCTTGTCAAAAGTTCCACCGAGGCATAAAAGCTGTTGCAGTCACAGTGGAAAATCACGCGCTGTGCGGCCATGTGGTGCCCTCCTTTCTTCTTTGCCTATTCTATTATTTTATGCTACAATGATATCCGTGCACAAGGGGCGGGCGGCATTTTTCTGCCGCGCCGGCGGGGACAGACGGCCCGTGCCGGCCAGCGCCGGAAAAAGGGGTAGAGAGCAATGAGAAAACCAGCGGAAAAGAAAAATTTTCTGTACACCCTGTTCTGCTGGGTATTTGCCGCTGTGTTTGCGGGCATTTGGCTGGGCACAATTGTGAACAACCGCACGTCCTATTACCAATATCAGGTGGTGCCCATCCTTGCATGCGGCGGTGCGGCTTTGCTGGTGCTGGTGGGTGCATGGCGGCTTTGGAAGCGCTGGGCCTTTTCCCTGCCGCCCAAAAAAGAGGCCGCCCTGGTGGCGGGGCTGCTGGCGGCCTATTTTGCCGTGCAGCTTGGCTTTTCCTTCCTGATGCAGGTAAGCGCTTCCCCCACATGGGATTTTGGCATTGTGTTCAGCGCCGCACGGGAATATGTGCTGAACGGCACTATGCCGGGGGAATATTTTACCCAATTTCACAACAATGCGCCCATGTATCTGTTTCTGGTGGCGTTTTTTAAACTGCTGCACCTGTTCGGGGTGGAAAATTTTATGCCCTTTGCCCTGGTGCTGAACAACCTGCTGATCAACGCGTCGCTGCTGGCCCTGTATTGGGCACTGCGCCAGCTGTATGGCGCAAAGAATGCGCTGTTCGGGCTGATGGGTTCGTTTTTGTTCCTGTGTTTTCTGATGTACGGGCCCATTTTGTATACAGATACCGCCACCATGCCGTTCCCCATTCTGGCGCTTGCCATATGGCTGCGTGCGCGGCAGCTGCCGTGGGGTAAAGGCGCCGCGCTGCGCTGTGCCGCGGTGGGCCTGCTGGCGGCTGTGGGCGCGTGGCTGAAGCTGACGGTGGCGATTATGCTGATTGCCATTCTGATTGACATGGCCCTTGGCACGCCCCGCGGGGCAAGGTGGAAGCGGGCAGGCTGCGCACTTGCGGCCTTCGCTGTGCTGTACGGGGCGCTTTCCGCCGTGACGCTGCACGCGGCCTGGCTGCCGGAGTATAAAAAGGAAGATGCCATTCCCTATTTGCATTGGGTGATGATGGGCCTTTATGACGACGGCGGCTATAACGACGATGCCTACAAGCTCACCCTGCAGGGCGAAACGTATGCCGAGCGGCTGGAGATTGATAAAAAAGAAATTGCCCGCAAAGTGCGGGAGATGGGCCCGGCCGGGCTTGCCGCGCACACGGTGAACAAACTGATTTTCACGTTTGGCGAGGGCATGTACCATGCCCCCATCAAGCTGGACCTTGGCGCCGTGCACCAAAACCCGCTTCAGATGTATTTCATCCAGGGTAAACAGCACCTGGGGCGCACGGCGTATGCCACCCTTGCCGTGCAGCTGGCGCTGCTGGCAGGGCTGTGTGTGGCGGCTGCCCGGGCGGCGCGCAGCCGGGCGCATGGTGCTACTGTGGCGCGGGTGGCGGTGTTTGGGCTGATGCTGTTTTTGCTGATGTGGGAGACGCGCAGCCGGTACCTGATGAATTTTCTGCCCGTGCTGCTGCTTGCGGCCTTTCCGGGCACACCGCCCAAGGTTGACGAAGCCGCACAGGGTGCGGTAAAATAAACTATTCAGGCCTGCGCAGCACACGGCGCGCAGGAGTTTTGCAAAAAACCAGAAAGGAAGTGCCCGGATATGGATAAAAACCTTGCCAAATTTCTGCAGGACATTGCAGTTACCGCCGCCAATGCGGCCGATTCGGCCCGCAGCGCGGTAGAGACGGCCGGCAAGGCCGCAATGGAAAAGTATGACGAAGTGAAAACCCAGCGCGAGCTGGCCCGGGAGCGCGCCGCGCAGGAAGATATTTTTGCGGGCCTGGGCCGTATGCTGTATGCCATGCACATGGGCGCCGCGGGCGAGCATGTAACCACGGAAGATGGCGAGAAAACGCCTCAGCAGGTAATTGATGCCCTGCTGGTGAAGGCCGAACAGGCGCAGCAGCGCATTGACATGCTGGCAGAAAAGCTGAACGCGGAAAAAGAGGGCCCCGCCTGCCCGCACTGCGGCCATGGCTGCAGTGCGGCCGATGTGTTCTGCCCGGCATGCGGCACCAAACTGCCCCGGAAGGAGTGAATGCATGGAATTCAGCTTGTATGAGATTTTCTGGTATTTTGTCATCTACGCCGTGCTTGGTTGGGTGGTGGAAGTGTGTTTCTGCTCGATCAAGACGGGAAGTTTTGTCAACCGCGGTTTTCTGAACGGACCGGTGTGCCCCATCTATGGCTTCGGCATGGTGGCGGTGCTGGTTTGCCTGTGGCCTTTGCGGAACAGCATGCTTGTGCTGTATGTGGGCGCCGTGGTGCTTACCAGCGCGCTGGAATTGACCACAGGCTGGGTGCTGAAAAAACTGTTCCACACCTCCTGGTGGGATTATTCTGACATGCGCTTCAATTTGGGCGGCTATATCTGCCTGCGCTTCAGCCTGATTTGGGGCGTGGGGGCCACACTGGTGGTGAAATTGATTCATCCGGCCATTGCCGCTTTGGTGGGGGTTGTGCCGCATACGGCGGGCGTGGTGCTGGCGGTGCCGGTTACGGCGCTGTTTGTGTGCGACCTGGTGATCACCGTGCTGGGCATTGCCCACATGAACCAGGATATTGGCCGCATTGATGATATTGTGCGCGCCATGCGCGCAGGTTCGGATATTTTGGCAGAAAACATCGGCGACACAGCCCTTGCGGTGGACAGAAAGGTGGCCGGGGCAAAGCCCGCGGCCGCCGCCAGGCTGGACCTTGCGCGGGCTGAACTGATGGACAGCCGCCGCCGTGTGGCCATGCGCCTGATGAAAGCCTTCCCGCACATGCACAGCACCCGTTACACCGAGGGCTTTGAGCGCATCCGCCAGTGGATAGAGGAAGAAAAGCGCAGCCGCACGGGCCGAAAAAATGACAATGCACAGTGAGGAGAGAAGACGATGAACAAAGCGCCCCTGAAAGGAATGAAGGATTTTCTGCCGGAGGAAATGCGCGTGCGCGATTACGTGCAGGGGAAAATTTTGGAAATATACCGTGCCAGCGGCTTTGAGCGCATTTCTACGCCCATTCTGGAGGATATGGAAAACCTGGATAAATCGGACGGCGGAGACAACCTGAACCTGATTTTCAAGGTGCTCAAACGCGGCGAAAAGCTGGAAAAGGCGCTGGCGGGCGGCGATGCAAAGGCGCTTTGCGACATGGGCCTGCGGTACGATTTGACGCTGCCGCTCTCCCGCTATTACGCTGCAAACAAAGAAAAGCTGCCTGTGCCGTTTAAGGTAATTCAGACAGACCGTGTATACCGTGCCGAGCGCCCGCAGAAGGGGCGCTGGCGCGAATTTGTGCAGTGCGATATTGATATTTTGGGCGACGACAGCCTGAATGCAGAGGTAGAGCTGATTGACGTGACGGCCCGGGCGCTGATGGCCATTGGGTTTTCGGGCTTTACCGTGAATGTGAACGACAGGCGCCTGCTGCGCGGCATGCTGCAGGGGCTTGGCTTTGAAAAAGAGGCGCTGGACTCGGTGTGCATCAGCTTTGACAAGCTGGACAAGATAGGCCCTGCCGGTGTGGCGGCCGAGCTGCGGGAGAAAGGGTTTGCGCAAACGGCCGTGGCGGCTTTGGAAGACTTCCTTGCAAAGGGGGCCTTCGGGCTGGATGAAGTGGCCGCCTTGTGCGAGGATAAGGCCCTTTCGCAAAATGTGCGCTATGTGCTGCAAACGGCACGCGCTGCGGCCAAAGGGGCTTATGCGGTGGAATATAACCCCTCGCTGGTGCGCGGGCAGGGTTATTACACCGGCATGGTGTTTGAAGTGACGTGCGCAGAATTTTCCGGCGCCGTGGCCGGCGGCGGCCGCTATGACGACATGGTGGGCAAGTTTCTGGGGCAGAAGGTGCCTGCAGTGGGCTTTTCCATCGGGTTCGAGCGCATCTGCGCCATTTTGCTGGAGCGCGGCTACGCCGTGCCCCAGGCGGCAAAGCGGCTGGCGCTTTTGTATGGCCCGCAGGAAGATTTTGCCTGCGTGCTGGAAAAGGCCGCGGCCCTGCGCGGCGAATATGAGGTGACGGTGCTGGCTGCGGCAAAAAAGCTGGGCAAGCAGTATGAACGCCTGGCCCAGCGCGGCTTTGCCGCGGCCTGCCTGAGCGAAAAATACCCGGAGATCAAGCCACTTTCCTAAGCAGGAAAGCGCCTGTTGCCTTACCCGGCCCCTGCCTTCCGTGCGGGGCGGTGCAGAAGCAGAAAAACAGGCGTTGTACGCATGGCAGTGCATACAGCGCCTGTTTTTCTATATGAGGAAGAATCTTCGCCTTTGGCGAAGATGGCTGGCTTTTAAAATACAACCATGGCCACAGACAGAATGACAACGTGCACCAGCAGCATGGCCAAAAGCACTTTCCAAATGTATTTTACCCAGGTGGAAAACTCAATGCGCGCGATGGAAATGCCGCCCATCAGCACGCCGCTGGTGGGGGTGATGCCATTGATCAGCGCGCAGGCGCCGCTCAGCACGCACACCATCACCTCCGGCGCAAGGCCAAGGCTTTGTGTCAGCGGGCCCATAATAGGCATGGACACCGTGGCAAGACCCGAAGAGGAGGGAATGAGGAAAGAAAGCAGCAGGTATACCAGATAGGCAAGCCCCGTGAACAGGAAGGAGGAGGTGCCCTCCAGCGCTTTTGAGGCGTTTTCCAGAATGTACATGTCAAAGCCGGTGGTGCTCATGATGACAGAGATGCCGCGCGACACGGCGATGACGAGCGAGACGCTGATCAAATCGCCCGCGCCGGAAAGAAACGAGCCAACAATGTCGCGCTCTTTCAGGCCGTACACAAGGCCCACCACAATGGCCATCAGCAGAAACCAGGCCGTCAGGTCACCAAAGTACCAGTCACCCAGGTTGTTGCCCGTGAGAATACTGGTGTGGTCGAAGATATGGATGCCAAACTGGCCCCAGGGAATCATGCCCACAATCATCACCACAAAAGAGACGGCAAACAATGCCATAACGACTTTCTGGCGCGTGGTGAACGTTACGCCCGCATCCGGCGCCTTCTCGCCGCCATATTCCTCTTCCACAGCATCCCACTCTTCCGCAGTAAGCAGGGAAGCGGATTTGTTGGCCTTCACCTTTTTGGCGTAGCGCATCACATAAAAGGCCCCCACCGCATAGCAGGCCAGCCACGAGATGGCGCCCACGATGATGATGACTGTCTGGTCGATGGTGATGCCGGAGGTCTTCAGCGCATCCACGCTGGAGGACACGACAAACGGATTCACCGTAGAGCCCAGTACGCCGGCCGTAGAACCCAGCAGAATGGTAGAGGCGGCCGTGATGGCATCGAACCCGGCAGCCACCATGGTGGCTGTTACCAGCGCATAGAAGGCAATGGTCTCTTCCGCCATGCCGTAGGTGGTGCCACCCAGGCTGATGAGGAACATCAGGATAGGGATCATATAAATCTCTTTCCCATTCAGCTTTTTTACAACGGTGGTGATGGCGGCGTTCAGTGCACCGGTTTTCATTACCACACCCAAAAAGCCGCCCAGCACCAGCACAAACAGCGAAACGCCCAGCGCGCTGGAAAAACCATTGATGGGCGCCATAATCACATCGGAGAGACTGGCCGGTGTGATGGCGGGGATGAACCGGGTGATGAGGGCAATCACGATGGTGAGAAGGATCAGCACCGTGAAAGCGGTTGGCATACGGAATGCTTTTTTCTGTTTCTTCACAAGAGATACTCCTTTCGGGCAAGCGCCCTATGTTTTCGGCCCCCGCAGCGGGCCGGGGATTCGGGTTTGGTCAAATATTCCCTTTGGGGCAGGTTCTGCCGGCTTTGCGGCTGAAAGTGGTTGACAGCGCGAAAAATATTTAATAGAATGTGTTCATAGAATGTGTTCGATGAATGAATTCTATCATGTGTTCTTGGAAAAGGCAAGCCCTTTTAAGAAAAATTTGGCAAAAAACACAAATTTTACTTTGAGCAATAGGCAAGGAGGCAAATCTGTCATGAAAGAATTGTTGCAACGCGCAAAAGAACTGGAGCCGGAGATGCTGGAGAACCGCCGCTGGCTGCACCGCCATCCAGAGCTGGGCTTTGAACTGCACGAGACCTGCGCCTTTGTAGAGAAAAAGCTGAAGGCCATGGGGTATGCGCCGCAGCGCATGAGCAAGACGGGTATTGTGGCCACGGTGGGCAGGGCAGGTGGCAAGACCATTCTTTTGCGCGCCGACATGGATGCGCTGCCCATGAAAGAGGAATCGGGCCTTCCGTTTTCTGCCGCCGGCGATGTGGCGCATACCTGCGGGCACGACACGCACACAGCCATGCTGCTTGCCGCTGCTCAAATGCTGAAAGAGCATGAGGGCGAGCTGAATGGATGTGTGAAGCTGATGTTCCAGCCGGACGAAGAGGGCACAAACCCGCTGGGCTTTTCCGGCGCGCAGGCCATGCTGAAGGACGGCGTCCTGGAAAACCCGCATGTGGATGCAGCTGTTTCCATGCATATCATGTCTCAAAGCCCGCACCCGGCCGGCACCATCTATACCCGCCGCGGGCCCATGATGTCCTCGTGCGACACCATTACCATCACTGTTACGGGCAAAGGCACGCACGGCAGCATGCCGCAGGAGGGCGTAGATGCCTTGAACGTGGGTGTGCATATCTATTCTGCGCTGCAAAACCTCACCGCGCGCGAACTGGCGCCGGAAGAGCAGGGTGTGCTCACCATCGGCAGTTTCAACGGCGGCGAGGCGGCCAATGTGCTGCCGGAAAAAGTGTGCCTGGTGGGCACTATGCGCACCACGGTAGAGGCCACGCGCACCCGTTTCAAAAAGCGCATCGAGGCCATCTGCGCGGGAATGGCGCAGGCGTTTGGCGCCAAAGTGGAGGTGGCGTTTACGCAGGGCATCCCCACTGTGTACAATGACCCCACGCTGACACAGCGTGTGATGGGCTATACAAGCGAGCTTTTGGGGGAAGAAGTGCCCGAGATGCGCGCGCCTTTCTCCGGTTCGGACGACTTGAGCGAAATTTCGCAAGTGGTGCCCACTTGCTATTTGATTCTCTCTGGCGGGACGGCGGAAGAAGGGCACCCCTATCCGCAGCATAACCCGCGCGTCACTTTTGAGGAAAGCGCATTATACCGTGGCGCGGCGGTGTTTGCCAATGCAGCCATAGAATGGCTGCGCGAAAACGGCTGAAAAGCGAAAAAGGCGGGGCCCTGCACACCGGGAAAGGGCCCCGCTTTTTTGCTGTTTCATCTGTTGGCGTGTTGTGAAAATATGCACCGGCTGGTATAATAACAGAAAAGCGGGCCGCACGGGCCCTTTGTGCATGGGCGCACAGAAAGGGAAGAGGGAAGCAAAGTGGAGAAAAAGGCCACAAAGCGGGCGATGCAGGCGCAGAAAACGAAAGAAAAGATTTACCGCTGCGGTGTGAAGCTGTTTCGAGAGCACGGGTTTGAGGCCGTGACGGTAGAACAGCTGGCAAAGGCGGCGGGCGTGGGCATTGGCACGTTTTACCACTATTACCCCTCGAAAATGGCCCTTTACACCGAGCTTTTTATTCACGCCGAGGATTATTTGGAAGAGTTTGAAAGCGGGCCGGCCCTGCAGGGCAGAGCGTATGATGTGCTGCAGCAATACTTCCAAAAATATGCCGTGCTGAATGCCGCGCCCGGGCGAGAGTTTGCGCAGATACTGGTCACGCGGGAGGGGCGCGCCTTTCTGGGCGGCAACCGGGATTTTGAGAAGAAACTGGAAGCCCTTTTGGCCCATTACCAGCAGGAAGGGCAGCTAAGCACAAGCTGTACGGCAGCCGAATGGTGCGAGTATCTGTTCATCTGTGCGCGCGGTGTGCTGTTCGATTGGTCCATCCACCCCAGTGCAGATTATGCTGTGGAAAAGAAAATGCAGTTTGTGATAGGCCAAGCCCTGCGGGCGATGCTGCCGGAATAAAAATTCCCCGTGTCAAAGCCGGAACAGCTTTGACACGGGGATGTTTTTTCGTTTAAGCCAGCTCTTTTTCCACAAGCTGTGCCAGTTCCCCGGCAATGGCGGAAATTTCAGCTTCGTCTTCGCCTTCCACCATCACGCGCACCAGCGGTTCTGTGCCGGACACACGCACCAGCACGCGCCCGCGGCTGCCCAGCCTGTCTTTGGCCCCGGCACATGCTGTTTTGATGGCGTCGTTGTTATAGAACTGAAGCTTGCCCTCTTTGGACACCGTCACATTCACCATCACCTGCGGCATGCGGCGCATCACCTGCGCCAGCTCGCTCAGCGGCCGGCCGCTTCGCTTCATCAGGCAAAGCAGCTGAATGGCCGTCAGCTGGCCGTCGCCGGTGGTGGCAAAATCGCGGAAGATGACATGGCCGGATTGTTCGCCCCCCAGCACATAGCCCTCCAGTTCCATCTCTTCCAGCACATAGCGGTCGCCCACTTTTGTGGCCGCAAATTTCAGGCCGTTCTCTTCGCAAAAACGCGAAAAGCCCATATTGGTAAGCACGGTGCCCACAATGGTGTTGCGGCGCAGCTTGCCGCGGCGGGCAAGGTCCAGCCCGCAGATGGCCATGATGAAATCGCCGTCCACCACTTCGCCCGCCTCATCTACAAACAGGCAGCGGTCTGCATCGCCGTCAAAGGCCACGCCCGCCACAACGTCCGGGTGTTCCTTCACATAGGCCTGCAGGGCCTCCATGTGGGTAGAGCCGCAGTTTGTATTGATGTTTACGCCGTCCGGCGTTTCGCTGAGGAGGACGGCATCCGCCCCAAGCTCTTCAAACAAAAGCCGCGCCGTGGCGCTGGCAGAGCCGTTGGCGCAATCCACAGCCACCTTCATGCCATCCAGCGAATAGGGCACCGTGGCTTTCAGATGCTCTACATAATCGCGCACGGCGGTGGTGGAATGCGTAATCTGGCCAAGCCTGTCGCCGCCCACAAGGGGAATGGCGGCCTCGTCCAGCACAAGCGCCTCAATCTGGTCTTCCAGCGCGTCGGGCAGCTTAAAGCCCTCGCCGCCGAATATCTTGATGCCGTTGAACTGGTAGGGGTTGTGCGAAGCCGAGATCATCACCCCGGCGTCCGCCTTGTATTTGCCCACCAGGTAAGCTACGGCGGGCGTGGGCACCACGCCAAGGTCAATTACATCCGCCCCCACGCTGCACAGCCCGGCGGAAAGCGCCGCGCCCAGCATATCGGAGGAAAGGCGTGTGTCTTTGCCCAGCACCACCAGCGGCCTGCGGCGGCGCCCGTACGTCAGCACGGTGGCGGCCGCGCGCCCAATATCCATGGCAAGCTCACAGGTCATGTCCTCACCGGCCACGCCGCGCACGCCGTCTGTTCCAAACAATCTTCCCATTGGTATCTCTCCCTTTTTACAGCCGCCGCGCTCAACGGCGCGCAACTATGTTGCCTGCGGCCTTATAAATATGGTTTTCCGGCACATAACCGCGCACGCAGCTTGTGGGGTACACCTGTGCACCGCGGCCCAGCACGCTGCCGGGGCACAAAACACTGTTGCAGCCCACCTCGGCGCCGTCGCCCACCATGGCGCCCACTTTTTTGCGCCCGGTGGGCAGTTCTTCCCCTGCGGCTTTTACAACAACAAGGCTTTTGTCGCTTTTCACATTCGATGTGACGGCCCCCGCCCCCAGGTGCGCTTTCCAGCCCAGGACGGAATCGCCCACATAATTAAAGTGAGGCACCTGCGCGCCGTCAAACAGCACGCAGTTTTTCAGCTCTACCGAATTGCCAACCACACAGCCCTCGCCCACAAGCGCCGCGCCGCGAATGAAAGCCCCGTGGCGCACCTCGGTGCCCGGGCCTATGATGCACGGCCCGCCCAGATAGGCGCTTTTGGCAATGCGCGCCGTTTTGGCCGCCCACACATAGTCGCCCATGCGCTCATATTGCTCCGAAGAAAGGCTTTCACCCAGCTGGAAAATAAATTTCTCCAGCCCGGCCAGTGCCTCCCAGGGAAAGGTTGTGCCCGCAAGCAGGGGCGCGGCCATTGTTCTGGAAAGATCGAACAAGGCCTGTGTACTGCACAGATGTGCCATAAAGGTTCTCCTTTCTGAACCGTCCTTCACGGCCGGGCACAGGGGGCCTGCCTCCGGCCGCCGGAGAATTTCTTTTCCCATTATACGCACTGAGCATAGGTTTTTCAAGCAGAAAATATAAAAAAAGTGCTTGATAGTGCAAATTTGAAACAGGCAAAAACGGCATGGTGCGGCTTTTTGCCTTGTTTTTTTTTATTTCAAAGGGTATGATGGGAACGGACATTTTTATGCATCTGTGCAAAAGAAGGAAGGGGCGCGCATGAGACCTTTTACCGCGGCGGATATCCTGCTGCCCGGCCCGCAGGCAGATCTTTCGGCCTGGGCCGTGCTGGCATGCGACCAGTTCACAAGCACACCGGCCTACTGGCAGCAGGTGCAGGCGGCGCGGAAGGGCAAGCCCAGCGCGCTGGACATTATTCTGCCCGAATGCTACCTGGAAAAGCCGGATACGCCCGCGCGCATCAAGGCCATCCACGCCAACATGAAAGAGATGGCACAGAAGGTGCTGGGGCGCTGTGTGCATGGGTTTGTCTATGTAGAGCGCACCACGCAAAGCGGCGTGCGCCGCGGCCTTGTGGGCGCGGTGGACCTGGAGGCCTACAGCTACCGGGCTGGCGCAGCGCCGCTGGTGCGCCCCAGCGAGGCAACGGTGGCTGCACGCATTCCGCCGCGCCTGGCGGTGCGCCGCGGCGCGGTGCTGGAAAGCCCCCATATCATGATGCTGATGGACGATGCCCCGCTGGATATTCTGGGCAGCCTGGCCGCAGAGAAAGCGCAGCTGGTAAAGCTGTACGACACGCCGCTGATGCTGGGCGGCGGGCGGGTGGCTGGCTGGGCGGTCACGGAACCGGAAGCGCTGGAAGCACTGGAAAAGGCTGTGGAAAACCTGGCGCAGCCCGAGGAGTTCCGGAAAAAATACCCCGGCGCGGCCACGGCGCCTTTTGCACTGGCTGTGGGCGACGGAAACCATTCGCTTGCCACGGCGAAGGCATACTGGGAAGAGTTGAAGCCCACCCTTTCCCAAGAGGAACAGCAAACTCACCCGGCGCGTTTCTGCCTGGCCGAGGTGTGCAGCATTTCCAGCCCGGCCCTGCAGGTAGAGCCCATCCACCGGGCGGTGTTCGGCATAGAGCCGGGCGAATTCTTCCGCGCGTTCGAGGCCTTTTTGCGCGAACAGGGGGCGCTTGCGCCGCAAAGCGGGGCCCAGCCGTTCTGCGTTTTGGGCAAAGGCGGCAAACCCGTGGGCACGCTGTGCGCCAACAGTGCCGTGCACCCCTTGGCCGTGGGCACGCTGGAGGCGTTCCTTGGCGTTCTGTGTGCACAAAGGGCTGGCGTGCGGGTAGATTATATTCACGGCGAGGTTACTTTGCGCGCGCTGTCGGCGCGCGAGGGCGCTGTGGGCGTGCTGCTGCCGCCCTTTGAAAAGCGGGACCTTCTGCGCGGCGTGGCCGAGGGCGGGGTGCTGCCGAAAAAGACATTTTCCATGGGCAGCGCAGAAGAAAAGCGTTATTATCTGGAGTGCCGGCGCATTGCGCCGTAACATGGCGCACGGCGCAGCGGCCTGTATCTTGGATGATATGTTGTAAACAGGCGCAAAATGCGATATAATAGGCGCACTTGAACAGATGCCCCGCGGGGCTTTGCAAACAAAACGAAAGCAAGGGGAAACACAATGGAAAGCATGGGAAACCTGCGCCGCACGCACTATGTGGGCGCGCTGCGCGCAAAAGATGCCGGCACGGAAATGACGGTGGCCGGGTCTATTGCCAAATGCCGCGACAAGGGCGGCGTTATTTTTGCAGACCTGCGGGATAACACCGGCATTCTGCAGCTGATTTTTGACGATTCCACCGAGAAGGCCGTGTTTGAAAAGGCGGCCGGGCTGAAGAGCGAATATGTGGTGATGGCGAAGGGAACCCTGCGCGAGCGCGAGGCCAAGACGGATAAGATTCCCACCGGCGAAGTGGAGCTGTTCGTCACCGAGCTGCGCGTGCTGAGCGGCGCACAGACAACGCCGTTTGAAATTCGCGACGAAATCAACGTGAACGAGAACCTGCGCCTGAAATACCGTTATCTGGACCTTCGCAGGCCCTCCATGCACGCGCCTATCGTGCTGCGCTCGAAAATAGCAAAAATCATTCGCGATTACTATGAAGAAAACGCTTTTGTAGAAATTGAGACGCCGATGCTGATGAAATCTACCCCCGAGGGCGCGCGCGATTACCTGGTGCCCAGCCGGGTGCAGCCGGGGCGTTTTTATGCGCTGCCGCAGTCTCCGCAGCTGTATAAGCAGATTTTGATGTTATCCGGCTTCGACCGCTATTTCCAAATTGTGCGCTGCTTCCGCGATGAAGACCTGCGGGCAGACCGCCAGCCCGAGTTTACCCAGGTGGATATGGAGATGGCGTTTGCCGACGAAAACGACATCATGACGCTGAACGAAGGCCTGATGAAGCGTGTGTTCCATGAGGTGCTGGGGCTGGAGATTCCAACGCCCTTCCAGCGCCTGCCGTATGCCGAGGCCATGGGGCGCTTTGGCTCGGATAAACCGGACACGCGCTTTGGCCTGGAACTGGTGGACGTGACGCCCGCCGTAACGGGCTGCCAGTTTGCGGTGTTCCAAAACGCCGTGGCCGCGGGCGGCACGGTGCGCGCCATTTGTGTGAAGGGCGCGGCGGCCGCGCTTTCCCGCAAAGAGATCGACAAGCTGGTAGAGGTGGCCAAGACATACGGGGCAAAAGGCCTTGCCTACACGCGCTGGACAGCCGAGGCGCGGTCTTCCAGCTTTGAAAAGTTCCTTACGGAAGAGGAGGTTGCCGCGCTGGCGGCCGCCACGGGCCTGCAGCAGGGGGACGTGCTGCTTGTGGCTGCGGACGCAGACTGGGAAAAAGCCTGCACTGCGCTGGGCGCCGTGCGCCTTGCTGTGGGCGAAAAGCTGGGGCTGATTGATAAGGATCAATTCAACTTCCTGTGGGTGACAGATTTCCCGCTGTTCGAGTATTCCGAAGAAGAGGGGCGCTATATGGCAAAGCACCACCCCTTTACCATGCCGCGCGAGGAGGACCTGGACAAAGTGGAAACCGACCAGGGCGCCTGCCGCGCCAAGGCCTATGACATGGTGCTGAACGGCTGCGAAGTGGGCGGCGGTTCTATCCGCATCAACGACCCCGCCCTGCAGGACCGCATGTTCCACGCGCTTGGCTTTACCGAGGAAAAGGCGCGCGAGAGCTTTGGCTTTTTGATGGACGCCTACAAGTACGGCGCGCCGCCCCACGGCGGCATGGCCTACGGCTTTGACCGCCTTGTGATGCTGATGCTGAAAAAAGATTCCATTCGCGATGTCATCGCGTTCCCCAAGGTGCAGAACGCGGGCGAGCCCATGAGCGGCTGCCCCGAAACCGTAGAGGAAAAGCAGCTGCGCGAGCTTTCCATCCGGCTGGCCCTGCCGCAGGAATAACACAAAACACCGGCCCCGGCCAACATTGGTTGGCCGGGGCCGGTGTTGCCTTGCCGTGTGTTACGATGCGCTTTGCGCGTCATCGGGCAAAATCATGCCAATGCCCTTTTCCAGGGCTTCGGCATCCAGCATGCCCTCGCCGTACGCTGCAATGGTGCCGTCTGCGTGAAGAAAGAAGGTGGTGGGAAAGGCCCGCAGGCCAAAGGCCATCACCGCGTTTTGATCGTCATCAAAATAAACCGGGAAGGTAAAGCCCTGTTCGGCCACATATTCGCTGCCGGCCTGCCGGGTTTCGCCATTCATAGAGCCCACGGCATCCACCATGATGAACTGCACCTCGCTGCCATATTTCTGAAAGGCCGCCTCAAAATCGGGCATTTCGCTGCGGCAGGGCGGGCAGGTGCTGGCCCAGAAGTTCAGCACAGCGGGTTTCCCCGCCTCCATCAGGCTGGCAAGCGTCACCTCGCCGCCGTCCGCATCGTACACCGTAAAATCTGGCGCGGGCTGTGCCGTTGCCGAGGAGGCGCTGCTGCCGGAAGCGCTTTGCGTGCCGCCCAGCGTGCCGGAAAGGCCAGCCTGCGGCGCCAGCAGCCGATAGCCTACGCCCGCCAGCACCAGCACAACCACCAGAACCAGCACCAGGATGATCATTTTTTTCTGTTCCACAAACATACCTTCCTTTCGTTTATGCCAAAACGGCAAGGAAACGGTCTAATAAGCCCGTCATCATCAAAATGCCCACCGCAACCAGAAACACGCCGCACACCGTATTCACCGCGGAATAGTGGGCTTTTACCCAATCCAGCGCGCCCTTCAGCTTTTGAATGAGCAATGCACTCAAAAAGAACGGCACGCCCAGGCCCAGCGAGTAGGCCAAAAGCAACAGCGTGCCCTGTATAGCAGACCCCTGCTGTGAGGCCAGCATCAGCGCCGAGCCGAGAAACGCGCCCACACAGGGCGTCCACCCCACGCTGAACACAAGGCCGAACAGAACGGCAGAGAAAAAGCCCAGCGGCTTTCCGCCGGTGCTCCATTTTACGCCGCCCTCGAACAGGCGCAGGTTCAGCACGCCCAGAAAATTCAGCCCAAACAGCACCACCACAGCGCCGCAGATGAGGTTGACCGCGAACTGCCAGCGGTACAAAAGCATGCCTACGCTGCCTGCCAGCGTGCCCAGCAAAAGAAAGGTGACGGTGAACCCCAGAATAAACCCCAGCGCATTTTTGGCCGTGGCGCGCGTGCTGCCCGGCCCCTGCGTGCCCGCTGCGAAATAAGAAAGATAGATGGGCAGCATGGGCAAAAGGCAAGGGGAAATGAACGTGATGACTCCTTCCAGAAATGTGACAAGATAACTCATGAAAACCTCCGTAGATGTGTGATGCAGGCGGGCAGATGCCGGAGCACAAATGACCTGTGCCCGCCAGGTGGGCACATTATACCATATCGGCGCTGCGGCGTGTGTGATAAAATTACAAACAAAGGCGCTACGATATTCCGCACAGCCTGCGTTGCGCCCGCCCGGCGCCGGGCGGCGCCTTTCTTTTCCCGGTGTGGAATCAACCGCCCGGGAGGGCGCAGGCGTAAGAACGCGTTGCCCCGAAAACAGACGCCCCGGCGTGCAATGCCGCCAATATTTTTGGCCGGGTTTCTTTTTTGCGCGGCTTGCGCCTTGCCTGCGGCGCGCAGGGCAGCCCCCCTGGCAGGGGCTGAAAACCAAAAGCAGTGCGCACGTTTTTGGTTCCGCAGGGTTTTGAATGAAGGGGCCCCGGCGGGCTTCGCTGTGCAATAAAATGGTGTCCCCCGGCACATACTAACGCAAAAGGGGGCGGAACTTTGCAGGCGTTTTTGAAAAAATACCCCTGGAGCATTCTTGCGGCCGGGGCGGCCATTCAAATTTTAACAGGCGTGCCCAGCGCATGGGGCGTGTTTCAGAAGGCGGTGTGCGAAACATACGAACTGGCCGAGGCCGACGCGGCCATGATTTTCAGTTTCGTCATCTGTTTTTTCGGCATTGGCTGCGTTTTGGGCGGCCTTTTGCAGGATAAGGCCGGCCCGCGCGCCGCAGGCCTTTCCGGCGCTGCCCTGCTGGGCGGCGGTTTCTGCCTGGCCGGGTGGCTGGTGCCCGCGGGCGTTCCATGGGTGTTTTACCTGGCGTTCAGCGTGCCGGTGGGGCTGGGGTGTGCCTTTCTGTACCCCAGCGTCATGAGCTGCGCGCAGAAGTGGTATGCCGAAAAGAAGGGCCTGGCCACCGGCGTCATTGGGGGCGCAGTGGGGCTTTCCGGCGCTGTGCTCACCTGCCTGGGGCGCTTTTTTATCTCGCGGGCGGGCATTCGCGGTGCATTTCTCTGGCTGGGCGCACTGATGTTTACGGTGTGTGCCGCCGCCTGCGCCCTGCTGGAAAACCCGCAGGGAAAAGCCGCGGCAGACGCACAGCAAAGCGGCGCCAGAAACTATACGGCGGGCCAGATGCTGAAAACCAAGCAGTATTGGCTTTTGTTCTTTGTGGTGGCGCTGGCCACCCCGGCAGTGCTGCTGTTCAGCCCCATTATTGTGGAACTTGGCCAGCAGCGCGGCCTCTCTGAGGCGGCGGCGCTCAGCTGCATTGTGGTGGGCAGCATGGCCAGTGCGGCGGGCCGCCTGCTGATGCCCTGGCTGTCCGATAAAATCGGCCGCCGTTACACCGATATGCTGCTGTTCGCCGCGCTGGCCGGGCTTAGCGTGTGGTTCGCCTTTGCGCAGGGGTGGCTGGTGGTTGCCGTATACAGCCTGCTCACTTTTTGCTATTCAGGCGAGGCCGCGGTGATTCCCGCGGCAGTGACCGACCTGTTCGGCCAGAAAAATGCGGGCGTAAACTATGGCTTTGCCGCCCTGGGCATGAGCCTTGGCAGCATAGGCTTTCCGCTGGCCGCCCGCTTTCTGGGGCTGGAGGCAGGCCGCCACTGGCTGGCGGTGGGCGCTGCAGCGGCAGGCTTTGTGTGCCTTGTGTTTTTAAAGCCCACACAGGGCAAACGGCTGTGAAAAAGCTGCAAAGAATACACCGGACGGGGCAGCCTGAAGACTGCCCCGCCCGTTTGCGTTGCCAATTCTGTCAATGCGCAGCGTTGCGGGCGCGGGCCATTCGGCCCTCTGCCAGCACATACACCAGTGTGTAGCCCGCCATAATGCCGGACACAATGGGGGCCACCATGCCCAGCATGCCAAGGTCGTCTGAAAAATATGTGCCAAACAGAGATACCAGCGGCATACGCAGGCAAAGTGCGCCCGCGCTGCAGCTCACCATGGTCCACACGGTTTTTTGGCGCCCGTTCAAATAGCCGTTCAGGCAGAACACCACGCTCACCAGCATGTAGTCGTAGCTGCATGCCCGAAAAAAGGGCACGCCCGCGGCAATAACCCCGGCATCCCGGCTGAACAGGCCGATCATGCTCTGCGGCGAGAGCTGTGCCCACAGACAGAACCCTGCAGACACGGCCAGCGCAAACCCCAGGCCATACCACAGCGAGCGGCGCGCCCGCTGCGGCCGGCCTGCACCCATGTTCTGCGCCGTAATGGCCGCCAGTGCGCTTGCCATAGAGGTGGCCGAAAGCATGGCAAACACATCGTATTTGCTGCTGATGCCCACCACCGAGGCCGCATATACCCCACAGCGGTTCATCACGGCGGCCAGATACAAAAATGAGATGCGCACCATCAGCTCTTGAAACGAGATGGGAATGCCCACCACGGCCAGCTTTTTCAACATGTGTTTATCTGGCAGAAAGCTGGGCAGCCGGAAATCGAACAAAAAATGATGCCGCCGCAGATACACCACAGCAAGGGCCATGCTCACGCCCTGAGAAATTACGGTGGCCAGTGCCGTGCCCGCCACATCAAGGCCGAGAAAGCGGACGAACACCACATCCAGCACAATGTTGATGGCACAGGCAATGCCCACGAACCACATGGGCCGCCGGGAGTCGCCCCAGCCGCGCAGCACAGCGCTGATGGCGTTATAGCCGCAAATGAACAGGTTGCCCAGCATGCACACAGTGACATACTGCACCGCAAGCTCGAAGGCGGGCTGCGGCGTCTGCAAAAGCCGAAGAAGCGGGCGAAGCACGGCCAGCATGCCCGCCGTCAGCGCCAGCGCCACACACGCAAACACGGTAAGCGTGGTGCCAATGGCGCGCTTTACCTTGCCGTATTCCCCCTGGCCGGTATACTGCCCAATGATGACGGTGCTGCCCAGCGTAAGGCCGGTGACGAGGCTTGTGACAATTTGCGTCACCTGTGTGCCGGTAGAGACGGCGGCCACGCTTTGCGCCCCGCAGAACGCCCCCACCACAAACAGGTCGGCTGCGCCATACAGCGATTGCAGCACATTTGCAACCAGAAACGGGCAGGCAAAGCGAAACAGCGTTTTGGCTACGTTGCCCTGTGTAAGGCTGTTCGGTTGCATGGGTGCGGCCCCCCCCCTTTCCGATGGCGCTGTGGCTGTGCAGAAAAGCACCCGGCGCCGCCTTTTTTCGCGGCGGTTTGCCCTCAGCAAAGAGCGTAGAGGGCTTTGCGGTCCAGCAGCTTTACGCCGCCGCGGAACACCTCCACCAGGCCCCGCGCCGCAAGCTGGCGCAGCGCGCGGGTGACGGCCTCCCGCGCAGAGGCAATGCCAAGGGCGATGGCCTCCTGAGTGATGGCAAGCGTGTCTGTGCCGCGGCGGGCGGCCTCATCCAGAAGAAACGAGGCCACGCGCTGCTCCAGCGTCATGAACAAAAGCCGCTCTACCGCGCCAATCACATCGGAAAACAGTTCGGTTGCCGTGCGGTATACAAAGCATTCCACATAAATGTTCTCTGCCATCAGCGGGCCAAATACATGGGAGGGAAGCACCAGAATATCGCTTTCCTCTTCGGCGGTAATCTCTACATCAAATGTCACGGCGCTCAACACGCACGAGGCGCTCAGCACGCACACCTGCCCGGCCCCCAGCCGGGCGATAGAGGCTTCGCGCCCCTCCTCGCTCAAAAGGGAAAGGCGCAGCCCGCCCATTTTTACATATAAAATGCCAAGGCAACTGTCGCCCGCGGCACGCACGGGCGCGTGCCGGGCATAGTGCACTTCACGCACTTCTTGAAAAAGCCTGTCCTTCTGGGGCTGTGTAAGCTGCTGCCAGAACGGGAACAGGGCTGCATCCGCACACGGCATAAAGAACCTCCTTTTGCGCGGGCCGCCCGGGCGCGCGCCCCCATGCGGGGAAACGATATGGTGCGGCCGGCCGCAAAGGGCGGGGCCGCCTTTCTTTCTGATTTTACCACACTTTTGTAACTTCGTCACGGTTTGCCGCACCGCGCCGGGGTATACTGAAGCCAGAAGCAAACCATACAGGGCCGTGCAGCAATGCACAGGCAGATAGAAGGAGCGAGCAACATGGAACAAGTTTTTACGAAAGAGAATTTTGAACAGCAGGTGCTGGGCGCAAAACAGCCCGTGCTGGTAGATTTTTGGGCGCCCTGGTGCGGCCCGTGCCGCATGTTGGGGCCGGTGGTGCAGCGCGTGGCCGATGAGGCGCAGGGACGCTGGCAGGTGGGAAAGGTAAACGTGGACGAGCAGCCCGAGCTTGCCCGGCAGTTCGGCATTATGAGCATTCCCACGGTGATGGTGTTTAAAAACGGCGCCTTGCACGCACAGGCTGTGGGCGTGCAGACCCAGCAGAAGCTGGAAGAAATGCTGCAAAGCGCCCTGTAATGCCGGGCGTTTGCGGCCATGGCCGCATGGCGGGCACGGCATGTTCCACGGCTGCCGGGCCGGCGGCCGGAAAGGGGAAAATACGATGAAACACTTTTTGAAACAGCATGCGGGCGCATGCTTCCTGGCGGCCTTTGCGGCTGTGGGCCTGGCCTTTGGCCTTGGGTATTACTTTGTGGTGGGCTGTGCGCTGGGCACATGCCCCATTACTTCGAACCCTGTGGCTTCGGCGCTGTACGGCGGCGTGATGGGGTTTTTGCTGGGGTATATCCTGCTTCCGCAGCGCTGGGCCGCCGCGCGGGAAAACACGGATGGTTCTGAAAACTGAATAATATTTAGAAAAACACACCCCCGTGGCAGGGAACCCTGCCGCGGGGTGTTGTTTTTGCCTGGGAAAAAGCGGCCATGGAAGAAGAGCGGCCGGCTTCAGCCGTGCTGTGCGCATGCCTCTTCGGCCGCGCGTGCCATGGCCTGTGCGGCCGGCCGGATATCCTGCTGGGCCAGGCCGCCAAAGCCCAGCACCAGCGCCGGGCCGGCCTCGCTGCACCTGCCTGTGTGGAAATAGGCGCTCAGCGGGCAGGCAAGCACGCCGTGGCGCCGCATGGCGCCGGCCAATGCTTTGCCTGTGCAGGGGCAGGCAAGGCGCAGCAGAAAGTGAAGGCCGGTGTGCGCGTTTTCAATGCGCGGCGAAAACGGGGCCAGCGCTTCCAGAAGGGCCGCGCACACGGCATCCCGCTTGCGGCGGTAGGCGGCGCGCAGGCGCGCCTGATGGCGCGCATACTGCCCCGTCTCCAAAAAACGGCACAGCGTCTGCTGCTCAATGCGCCCTACCGTGCACGAATAAAAGCCAAAGCGGCTGAAAAATGCGCCCAGCAGTGCGGGCGGAAGCACCAGATAACCAATGCGCACCGCCGGGGCAATGCCGCGCGAAAAGGTGCCGATATAAATCACCTGCTGCGGCCCCAGGCTTTGCATGGCGGGCAAAGGGCGTCCATCCAGGCGGAATTCGCTGTCGTAGTCATCCTCGATGATAAAGCGCCCTTCGCGCTGTGCGGCCCACTGCAAAAGCCGGGTGCGCCGCCCCACGGGCATGGTGGCCCCGGTGGGGAACTGATGGCTGGGTGTCACATAGGCCAGCGCAGCGCCGCTGGCGGCAAGGGCGGCGGGCTGCATGCCGTGCGCATCCACCGGCACATAGGCCACAGTGGCGCCGCAGTTTGCCAGCACGCGCGGCGTGCGGGTGTAGCCGGGCTCTTCCACCGCAAACACGGCGCCCGGAAACAGCTGGGCAAGCAGGCCTGTCAGGTATTCACTGCCTGCGCCCACTACAATTTGCCGGGGCTCGGCGCGCACGCCGCGGAATTCTGCCAAATGGGTGGCAATGGCCTGACGCAGGGCTTCATCGCCCTGCGCACAGCCTGCGCGCAGCACGGCCTCATCCCCCGCCAGCACCTGCCTTTGCAGCCTGCGCCAGGCGGCAAAGGGGAACAGGGTGGTGTCCACACGCCCGGTGGAAAAATCGAAGCGCGGCGGTGTTTGCACCGGCTCGGCCGGGGATGGTGCGGGGGTAACCGGGCGCTGCAGCGCCGAAAGGCTGCATACACGAAACCCGCTTCGCGGTTTTGTCTCCAGATACCCCTCTGCCACCAGCATGGCGTAGGCCGTTTCCACCGTGCTGATGCTTACGCCCACATCCTGCGCCAGGCGGCGCTTTGAGGGCAGTTTTTCCCCTGCGGCCAGCGCCCCACTGCGGATGGCGGCGGCAAAATAAGCGTAAATCTGTTCGTAAAAAGGCGTTTTCTCGCCCGCTTTCAGCCGGATGACGGCGTGCTCCATGGCAACCTCCTTTGTGCGGAAAGAGACTGATTGGTAAACTGGCCTGATAAAAAATTTAAAAATTGGATATTTTGAGCATACCAAATTGCGGGTACAATTACCTTAACGCCTTTTGCGGGCTGTGTCAAGCCGCAGAGGCAAAAGAGGGGAGATGCCGATATGCAGAAAAAAGAGCGTTTTACCGCCAGAAAGCTGGCGATTGTGGGCCTTTTGAGCGCGCTGGTGTTCGTATCCAGCTGGATGCAAATTGAGGTGGGCCCTGCGCGGTTTCATCTTGGCAACGGGTTCTGTGCGCTGGCGGGCCTTCTGTTCGGCCCGCTGACGGGCGGCCTTGCCGCGGGGTTTGGCAGCATGCTGTTCGATTTGACAAACCCGGCCTATATCTCCGGCTGCCTTATCACCTTTGCCACCAAATTTGTCATTGGTTATTTGGCTGGGCTGGTTGCCCACAAGGGGCCAGTGAGCACAAAAAAGGATATTCTGGGCACGCTGGCAGGCAGTGTTGCTTATATTGTGCTGTACATGGCAAAATCGTTTGTGGAAATGTATTGGATAGAAGGGCAGGCCATGGGTGCCGTGCAGGTGCGGCTTGTGGCAAAGCTTTCGGCATCCTGTGTGAATGCGGCGGTGGCGCTGGTGGTGGCAACGTTGCTGGCCGCAGCGCTGCGCCCTGCGCTGCACCGCGCAAAAATATTGGCGTGATGAAGATTTTCTGTGCAAAGCCCTGAAATCTGGCGGCGAGAAAACCGTCGAATTGCAGAAAGCGTGAATTTTCGGTTTCTTTTTGTGGGAGAATGGTGTAGAATAGACATTACACTATTTCGCCCGGAGGAAGAGCCTTGAAACAGTTGCAACATGTTTTTACGCTGCTGAAAAAGGAATGGGCCGCTTATGTGGCACGCCTGAAAAAAGGCAGCCTTGTCGATATTGCCATTCTGGTTACAGCGGTGCTTCTGGTGGCCATGCTGCTGGCTATTCTGATTTTTTCCCTTCTGGGCAGGCAAAAGCCGGCCGGGCTGCCCAGCTCGGCTTCCGGCCTGGTGGACGCGGCCGAGTCGGGGTATGACAAGGACGCCAACAAAATCATCAGTTCCGAATTTGACGGCGTCATCCTTGCGGAAACAGAAGACGCGGGCGAAGAATATGTAGACAACACGCTGTTTATTGGCGATTCCAACACCTACCGCATGGTGGCCATGGGCAAAACCACCTGGCAGAACAACCTTTCTGCCGTGGGCATGGGCATCGGGCATGTCACCGGCTCGCGCTGCATGTATTTCAGCGGCTATTCCTCGCCGGTGACGGTGGTGCAGGCTGTAAAGATGATGCAGCCGCAGCGCATCATCATCACCTATGGCACCAACAACACGGCCGAAAGCACAGAGACATTCATTCAGTGGTACCGCACCGCGCTGCAGCAGATTCATGAGGCATACCCGTATGCGGATATCATCATCAACTCAATTCCTCCGGTGGCGCAAAGGCGAAGCTACCCCAACATTACGATGAAGACCATTGATGCCTTCAACAAAGCCCTGGTAGAGATGGCAAAGGAGGAAGGCTATACCTTCCTGAATTCGGCCGAGGTGCTGAAGGATTCTACGGGTTATGCCAAAGCGGAATATATGGAGAGCTCGGACGGCATCCACCTCAGCCGCGAGGGCATGGATGTGCTGTTCGATTATATCCGCACGCACGCCCATGAAACAGAGGATACGCGCCCTGCGCTGGAAAATGTGCCCACGCACATTGCCACCCCGGAAGAGTTCTTTGTGCCAAAGGCAACCCCTTCGCCAGATTCTTCTTCTGCTCAGGCCACGGCCACGCCCAGCCCGTCGCCCACGGCGACCCCCACGGCCACGCCGTCGCCAACCCCCACGCCCACGCCGGCTGCAACCGCGACGCCTACGCCGCCGGCCCAGACGCCTGCGCCGCCTACGCAGGAACCCACGCCTGCGCCAACACCGCCTGTTCAAGAGCCCACGCCTGTGCCCACGCCGCCGTCTGTCCCCACAGACTCTGTCTCTTCTTCAGGAAGTGGAGTGGTAAGTGGCGGGTAGCGCCAGGGCCACTGCAGTTACTTAGATGCTTCCCCTTCGGGGCCCTGCTTTTTTGCAGGGCCCTTTTTATGTGCTTCGCGCGGCGGCCCCATGAAAAGCCACCGCGCGAAAAGCAAAGAAAATGCGGTGTGCAGCGCGCCTGTTCCGCCGGCAGGGCCCGCCCGGCCCGGAAATGGCGGAAACCGGGCCCGGGCCCGGCTTGACGCAGGCCGCTGCATTTTGTTATGATTATTTTAATTCATACTGTGTGCAAAGGCGCTGCAAAGCCCGGTGAAGGCGCCGTGCACGCCACACAGCCGTACGCCGCGCACCGGTGGGGGCGCACGGCCCATTGCAGAAAGAGGTCGATTTTTTCCATATGGACATATGGCCCAGTATCGTGCTCATCTTTATTCTGATTTTCGTCAATGCCTTCTTTGCCATGAGCGAGATCGCCATCATTTCCATCAACTCTCAGAAGATGAAGCGCCTGGCAGAGGGCGGCAATAAGGCGGCGAAACGGCTGCTGGCCATCACAGACTCCCCTTCTGATTTTCTGGCGACAATTCAGGTTGGCGTAACCTTGTCCGGTTTTCTGAACTCTGCTGTGGCAGCGGACAATTTTGCGGGCCCCGTGGCGGGGGCGCTGGCATTTCTGCCGCTTCCCGCGGCGGTGCTGCGCAGCGTGGTGCTGGTGGTCATCACCATTATCATCTCTTATTTCACCTTAATTCTGGGCGAGCTTGTGCCCAAGCGCGTGGCCATGAAAGACCCGGACGCCGTTGCCCTGAAGGTGGTGGGCATTGTGTGGGGCATGTACCGCGTGTGCCGGCCCTTTGTGCGCTTTTTGGCCTTCTCTACCAACCTTGTGCTGAAACTGTTCGGCATCGGGGCGGAAAATGAGGAAGAGCCTGTGGACGAAGAAGATATTCTGATGATGGTGGAGGCGGGCGAAGAGGCCGGCTCGCTGGAGCCGCACGAGCGCGCCATGATTGAGAATATTTTTGAATTTGACGATTTGCATGTCAGCGAGGTAATGACGCACCGCACCGAAATTGTGGCGGTAGAGCGCACGGCCCCTCTGGCTGCGCTGGTGGCCCTGCAGAAGGAAGAGCGCTATTCGCGCCTGCCGGTGTATGAGAGCGATTTGGACGATATTGTGGGTATCGTATACTTGAAAGACATCATCCCGGCGCTCAGCGGGGAAGATGACGGGGCCAAGACGGCGGCAGATTTTATGCAGCCTGTGCTGTATGTGCCGGAGACGATGCGCTGCAGCGAGCTTTTGCGCCAGTTTAAAGAGAAAAAACAGCGCATGGCCGTGGTGGTGGACGAATACGGCGGCACCGAGGGCCTTGTAACCATGGAAGATCTTCTGGAGGCCATTGTGGGAAAAATAGACGATGGCCATGATGAAGAGGGCGGCATTGTGCAGCTTTCCGAGAACTGCTGGGAGCTGGACGGTGAAGCCGAAGTGGACGATGTGGAACATCTGCTGGGCAGCGACCTGTTCGAAAACGACGATTCAGAGACGCTGAACGGTTTTATTACCAATATGCTGGGCCGTATTCCGGCGCAGGGCGAGGTGATTCCGCTGAAGTCGGACGAGTGGCTGTGCACCATTCTGGCCGCCAACCGGCGCTGCATTGAACGGCTGAAAATAGAGCGCGTGTTTCCACTGAGCCCAAAACAGCCGCATCCGGCGGATGAAAAAGAGAAAATAGAGAAATAAGCCAATGCCGTCCGCAGAAATTGCGGACGGCATTGTTTTTTTGACTGTTTTTGATTGAAAATGATTTCTGATGTGGTATGATTAAAAACACCCCCGGCGCTAGAACAAAAAAGGAAGGCGATAGAACCATGATGGCACAGCAGCGGTTCGAGCAGATTTTGGCATATGTGAACAGGCGGCGTGCGGCCAGCGTGGCCGAACTGTGCGCGGCCACCGGCGCGTCTGAGGCCACCATACGGCGCGACCTTGCCGAACTTTCCCGCCTGGGGCATGTGCGCAAGGTGCACGGCGGCGCAGTGGCCCTGCGCCCCGCTTTTGAGGCGCAAGAGGCCGATGTGCGCACAAAAGCGCAGCTGCAGGTGCCGCAGAAAGATGCCATTGCCCGCTATGCAGCGGCGCAGGTGACAGATGAGGACCTGGTGTTTTTGGACGCAGGCACCACCACTTTGCACATGGTAGAGTATTTGGACGCCTCCAGGGCCACGTTTGTGACGAACGGCGTGGCCTGTGCGCGCCGGCTGGTGGAAAAGGGCCTGCGCGCCTATGTGCTGGGCGGCCTGCTGAAGCCGCGCACCGAAGCCGTGGTGGGCGGCGTTGCGCTGGAGATGATGGCAAATTATAACTTTACAAAGGCGTTTCTTGGCACAAACGGAATTTCGATGCAGCGGGGCTACACCACGCCGGACACGGAAGAGGCCTGCATCAAGGAAAAGGCGGTGCAGCGCGCGTTTGCCAGCTATGTGCTGGCCGATTCCACCAAATTTGGCAAGGCAGCGGCCATTACGGTGTGCCCGCTGGAAAAGGCGCGCATCATTACCGACAGCCTGCCGGACGAGAGCTACCGCCGGTACACCGTGATTGAGGAGGTGCAGGTGTGATTTATACCGTCACATTGAACCCTGCGCTGGATTATGTGATGCGCCTGCCGCAGCTGCGCCAGGGCGAGGTGAACCGCGCACACAGTGAAGAAATTCAGCTTGGCGGGAAGGGAATCAACGTCTCGCGCGTATTAAGCGAGCTGGGCGAGGCCAGCACGGCGCTGGGGTTTATTGCCGGCTTCACGGGTGACGCGCTGCAGCAGGGCCTGCGAGCCATGGGCCTGCACACCGATTTTGTGCGCCTGAAGCGCGGGGCCACACGCATCAATGTAAAGCTGAAGGCACAGGGCGAAACAGACATCAACGCCACCGGCCCTGCGGTAGATGAAACGGCGCTGGCCGCCCTGCTGCAAAAGCTGGACGCACTGGGCCCGGGCGACATGCTGGTGTTGGCGGGCAGTGTGCCCGCCGCTGTGCCCGCAGATATATACAAACAGATTCTGGCCCGCCTGCAGCCCCGCGGCGTGCCCGCTGTGGTGGACGCTGAAAAAGAGCTGCTGGCCGGGGCCCTGGCATACCGCCCGTTTTTGGTGAAGCCAAACCATTTAGAGCTGGGCGAGATGTTCGGCCAGCGCCTGCAAAGCGAGGCGGAGATACGCAGCTGCGCCGCCCGGCTGCAGGCGCGCGGGGCGCAGAATGTGCTGGTATCCATGGCGGGCGAAGGGGCTCTGCTTTTGGATGAACACGGGCACTTTCACCGGGCGCACGCCCCCCGCGGCACGGTGCAAAATTCTGTGGGCGCGGGCGATGCCATGGTGGCCGGTTTTCTGGCGGGCTGGCAAAGGACGGGCAGCTATGCCCGCGCGCTGGAATGGGGCATTGCCGCCGGCAGCGCCACGGCGTTTTCCTGCGGGCTTGCCACCAAGGGGCAGATCTGTGCGCTTTTAAACGCAACTTGCAGAAAGGAGCAGCCATGATTTTGGAGGCCGGGGCCCTGCGCCTGCTGCCGGCAGATACGGCCCTTGCGCCGCGCACAGCGGCGTATTATGCGCGCAACCGCGCCTTTCTGCGCCCGTTTGAGCCGGAAAGGCCGCAGGCGTTTTTTACGGTGGAGGGCCAGCGGGATATTCTGTTGCGGGAAGTGCTGGCTGCACAGGGCCGCCGCGCATACCGCTTTTACATCGAGCCAAAGTGTGCGCCTGCGCTTGTGGTGGGAAGCATTGGGCTGAACGATGTGGTGTGGGGCGCATTCTGCTCCGCTTTTCTGGGCTACAAGCTGGACGCCGCCTACACGGGCAAAGGCTATATGACGGAGGCTGTGCGCCTGGTGGTGGAATATGCGTTTACACAGCTTGGGCTGCACCGCATTGAGGCCAATGTCATGCCCCGCAACACGGCGTCCCTGCGTGTGGTGGAAAAAAACGGCTTTGTGCCGGAGGGCCTTGCCCGCAAGTATTTGAAAATTAACGGCGTGTGGGAAGACCATCTTCATATGGTAAAGCTGAACGAGGCCATGCACGCGGGAAAAACAAGGGAAAAGTAAAGAACAAAAAGCGCGGCACCGCCAGGTGCCGCGCTTTTGCGTTGGGGAAGGGAAGCACTCAGTGCATGTACACAATGGCTTCTTGGATGCGGGCGCTTTCGGCCTGCCCGGCAATGTGCCCAACCAGGGCCAGCCCAAAGGGGATGGCCGCGCCCAGCCCGCGGCCGGTGACAAGGTTGCCGTCTGTGCACACTTCGCCTCGCGTCAGCACAGCGCCGGCGCATTTTTCCTCTGCAGAGGGGTAACAGGTGGCCCGCCGCCCATGCAGCAGCCCCCACTCGCCCAAAAGCCCGGGCGCGGCGCAGATGGCCGCCACCCATTTTCCCTGGCGGGCAAAGGCCAGCACGGCCCGCTTGACAAGCGCGCTTTGCGAAAGGTTCTGCGTGCCGCGCAGCCCGCCGGGCAGCACCACCATGCCGTATTCTTCCAGCGGCACGTTTTCCGCCAGGGCGTCCGCTGTCACAGTGATGCCGTGCGAGCCCTGCACGCAAAGCGAGGTGCTGATGCTGGCCGTTGTCACTTCGGCCCCGGCGCGGCGCAGCAGATCCACCGGAATGAGGGCCTCGCCCTCTTCAAAGCCATCGGCCAGAAACACACATACTTTTTCCATTTTACCGTTTCTCCTTTCCGCCCGCGGTATGCTTTTCTTCGCGGGCAAAGCGTGGTACAATATAAGGGTATTTTTTCAATGGGAAGGGGTGCGCCAGTGAACTTTTTCGGGCATCTTTCCACCATCAACCATCACAAATGGCTGGTGATGCAGCACTGCTTTAAGGTGGGGCTTTACCGGCAGGGCCTTCTGCACGACCTGTCGAAGTATTCGCCGGTAGAGTTTTTGGCCGGTGTGAAATATTACCAGGGCTTTGAAAGCCCCAACAATGCCGAGCGCCGGGCCATTGGCTACAGCCGGGCCTGGCTGCACCATAAGGGAAGAAATAAGCACCACCTGGAATATTGGACAGACTATGTGGTGGATGGCACGCACCGCTATGCAGGCATCAAAATGCCTGTGAACTATGTGGCGGAAATGCTGTGCGACCGCATTGCCGCCTCCAAGACCTATTTGAAGGGCCAATATACAGACGCCGCTGCCTACGATTATTACATGCACGCGCGGGACGTTTACCTCATCCACAGCGAGACACGCGCTTTGCTGGAACAGTGGCTGCGCATGCTGCGCGATGAGGGGGAAGAGAAAACCTTCGCCCATGTGCGGCAATATTTGAAAGCGCACAAAAGCGAATGGGTGCGCTAGGCCGTCCTTCCCTTCTATTTTACCGGCATGCTGGGCGGCGCGCAAGGCCCGTGCGGCCGGAAAAAGGGGAAAATAGGGGGTGTACATTTTCAGGCAAATACGCTACACTATTTTTTGTGTAGTTTCAATTTCTGCATTTTCTGCGTGTGGCAGAAAAGCAGAGCGAAGGGGGAAATGGTGTGAAGGCAAGAAAAGCGCGGGGCAATTTTCTGCTTTTGCTGACGGCCATGATATGGGGGTCGTCGTTTGTGGCGCAAAGCGCCGGGGCAGATTTGATTAGCCCTGCCTTTTTCAATGGTACGCGCATGCTGCTGGGGTCGCTGCTGCTGTCGCCGCTGGCCGTCTACCGCATGCGGCGCTATGTGCCGGCCTCGTCCCGGCGCACCCTGCTGCTGGGCGGCGCGTGCTGCGGCGTGCTGATGTTTACGGGCTCTTACATACAGCAAACGGGCATTGCCTATACCACAGCGGGCAAAGCGGGCTTTCTTACGGCAATATATGTGGTTCTGGTGCCGGTGCTGGGCATCTTTTTGAAAAAGAAGCCCAGGCCCATTTTGTGGGTCAGTGTGGCGCTGGCGTGCGTGGGGCTGTATTTCCTGTGCTTTACCGATAAGACATTCAGCTTGGCCATGGGCGATGCGGCGATGCTGGGTGGCGCCGTGATGTTTGCGCTTCACATTATGGTCGTTGACCATTTTTCGCCGCTGGTGGATGGCGTGTGCCTGTCCTTTGTGCAGTTCCTTACGGCCGGTTCGCTGGGGATGGTTGTGGCATTTATCACGGAACAGCCCTCCTTTGCGGCTCTTAGCGCCGCGGCAGTGCCCATTCTGTATACGGGCGTGTTTACCATGGGCGTGGCCTATACGCTGCAAATTGTGGCCCAGAAGGACACGGACCCCACGGTGGCTTCGCTGATTTTGTGCATGGAATCGGTGTTTGCCGTGGTGTTTGGCTGGCTTATCCTGCATGAGACGCTTTCCCTGCGTGAAGGGGTGGGCAGCGTGTTTATGTTCGTTGCCATTCTGCTGGCACAGCTGGCATAGAAACAAGAGAAAAAGGGCCTCCGGGGCGCGTGGCGAAACCAGCCTTTGCACCCTGGGGCCCTTTTGCATCTGTCAAATTCCAATGCGCGCCACGCGCACCTCGCCGCAGTGCTGCCGGGCAAGGCGGTGGCAGGGCTTTTTGGCATGGAACGTCACGGTCAGCGATGCCCGCACGGCATCCTCGGCCGCGCGGCCCGTGTCGGCCTCTATGCCGCTGGGCACATCCAGCGCCAGCACAAAGCCCTGCGCGCGGTTAATCTGCTGTGCGGCCAAGCGTGCGTTGGCCCGGAATTGGCCGTGAAACCCTGTGCCGGTCACGGCATCCACCACGGCCTGCGCCGTGGAAAGAAAAGTCAGTTCTGCCTCACCGGCCTCTGCCAGCGCGCAGGTGGGAAGCCCCAGCTTCTGCGTGCGCAGGTAATTGGTGCGGGCCTCGCCCGGCGCAGTGGGCGCGCCGTCCACAAGATAAAGGCGCACACAGCAGCCGGCTTCGAACAATTTGCGCGCCGCCACAAAGCCATCGCCGCCGTTGTTGCCTTTGCCGCACACCACGGCCGCCGTGCGCAGGCCCGGCAACTGCTCAAGCAAAATGCGCGCCGCGGCCTGCCCGGCGTTTTCCATCATATCTTCGTAAGAAAGGCCCGTTTCATTGGCCTTTCGTTCCAATTCTTTCATCTGTGCCGCTGTTACTTCCAGCATGGCGTTCACCTCGGTTTTCGGCGTAGTTTCTGTCTGCATGGGCAAATGCCCAAAAGGCGGGCTTGTGCCGCATACGCATATTAGTATACCGCCAACGGCCGGTTTGTGCTATCATATTTTTGTAAAAACTTGCAGGAGGGAAGCCATATGAAAAACACCACCCTGTGCTATTTGGAACGGGACGGGTGCTATCTTATGCTGCACCGCACCAAAAAAGAACAGGACGAGAACGCCGGCAAATGGGTGGGCGTGGGCGGCAAGTTCGAGCCCGGCGAAAGCCCGGACGCCTGCCTGGTGCGCGAAGTACGGGAAGAGACAGGCCTTGCCCTGCAAAGCTGGCATTTTCACGGCGTGGTGAGTTTCCTGTCTGATGTTTATGAGACGGAACAGATGTTTCTGTTTACAAGCGAAGATTTTTCCGGCACGCTGCACGAATGCGACGAGGGCGAGCTGGCCTGGGTGGAAAAGAAAAAGGTGGCGGGCCTGCCTTTGTGGGAGGGGGACAGGGTATTCCTCCGGCTTCTGGAACAGGGGGCGCCGCCCTTCCTGCTTACGCTGCGCTACGAAGGGGAACACCTTGTGCAGGCCGTATGCAATGGAAAAGAGCTGCCCCGCCAGGGATGAAAAAGTTCTGAATATGATTCAGCGCCCTGCGCGCAGGCCTTTTGGCCGCGCGCAGGGCGCTTTTTGTTTGGAAAAGAAAACCGCCGGTACGCCGGCGGCTATCATTTTTGCCCGTTTGCCGGGTTTACAGCAGAGTGCCCGGCTGGAAGAGGTGCAGGCGGCCGCCGGCCAGCTGGCGGCAGAAATCTGCCAGGAGATAAACTGGCCGGTATAAAATTCCATGATTGACAAATACTATCTCCAGAAGATAAAGATCAAACGGAGGGGCTTTGTCATGAAAGCGACTGGAATTGTGCGCCGCATTGATGATCTGGGCCGTGTGGTGATTCCGAAAGAGATCCGCCGCACGCAGATGATCCGCGTGGGGGACCCATTGGAGATATTCGTATCTGCAAACGGCGAAGTGGTGTTCAAAAAATACAGCCCCGTGGGCGAGATGAGCCCCCTGGCGGCCACATGTGTGGAAACCGTATATAAAGTAGCGGGCGTGCCGCTGGCCGTGACAGACCGCGACCACACCGTGGCCGCGGCGGGCGCCGGGCGGGAGGCGCTGGAAAAGCCCCTGCACACCGGCTATGTGCACCTGATAGAACAGCGCCGCACCTGGCAGGGCACGCCGGGGCCCGTGCAGATGTGTGACGGCGCACGCGTGCAGGCGGCGGCCATGGCGCCCATTTTGGCGAACGGAGACCTTGTGGGCTCTGTGGCGCTGGTTTGCCGCGGGCAGGCGCCCGGCGAAGAAGAGATACTGCTGGCAAAACTCACGGCAGCACTGCTGGGCCGCGAGCTGGAGGGCTGAAACCTTTGGCTCGCTGCGGCAAAAAACATCGCCCCTTTGCGAATTTTCGCAAAGGGGCGATGTTTTTGCGTTTGCCTACAGGTCATCCGCGTCCTGCACGGGAACTTCCCCTTCTTCCAAAGGGCGGCCCGTGTAGCTGCCCAAGGGGTCGGTTTCACTGGCCATCTGCTCCACAACCGCCCGCACGGCGGCGCCGGGAAGCTTTTTTTGCTTGTGTTCCATGGGAAACGCCCTCCTTTCTGCATAGTTTGTGCCAAAAGCGCCCAAGCTATCCGTGAACATCTGCGGCCTGCCCGGTGTGGGGCCGCATGGCGGAAAGGAAGAAAACCATGAGCAAGAAAAAGGCATTCCTGCTGGGCTTCAGCCTCACCCTTGCCGTGCTGGTGCCGGTGTACCTTGCTGTATGCGCATATGGCCTGTCACGCACAGCGCCGGTGGAACAGAAACAGCAGGGCGTGCCGGTGGTGCAGCCCCTCAGCACGGATGCACGCACCCTGGCGCTGATGACGGGCGAGGGCGGGCCGCAAACTTTTGTGCTGGTGCGTTTTGACGCCTACGAGGGGCGCATTACCACCGCGGCGCTGGACGCACAAACCGTGGTGCTGTGCGGCGGGCAGGGCATGACGCTTTTCGAGGTTGCACAGCAGATGGGCCCGGCAGGCGTGACGGCGGCGCTGGAAGAGACGCTGGGCGCACCGGTGGATAACTATATCTATTGCACGGCCCGGCGGCTTGCCTCGCTGACAGAGAATTTTGGATCGGCTCAATTAAAACTGACAAACTATATGACCAGCGAGGCACTGGGTGAACTGCAGCTCAGTGTGCCGGGCGTCAGCGAGCTTACGCTGTCTACACAGGTGCTGTGCGAGACGCTGGAGGCACAGGCGCTCAGCCGGGATGCCCAAACGCTGCTGCGCGCACAGGGGTACCTTGCCTTTGCGCGCGCGGCCAGCGGCCAGCTGGAGCAGAAGGCGGCAAACGCCATGCGCGCGGCCGTGGCGAAAGATTCCACCGACCTTACTGCAGTGCAGCTGTACGATTATCAGCGCATTTTCAAATTTCTGGATAAGATTGTGCCCGAGGCCCGCGCCCTCACCTTCCCCGGCCGGTGGAACGGCGACCGGTATGAGCTGAGCAGCGATTTCTTCGACGAAGCGGCGGCCTTTCTGGGCGCGCGGGAGGCCGGGGAAAGCGGCAGTGAAGCCGGCAGCACACCGCAAGGGCAAGCACCCGCTGCGGCACAAGGCGAAAACAGCCCGAAGGGCTGAAACCTGCCATGGATGCCCGGGTGTGCGGCAAATCGGGCCGGGAAAGGGCCGGCATATAGTGCCGGCCCTTTCCCGGCCTTGCTGCCTTTACAGTGGTTGCCGGACGAATTCAAAACTTGTAAAAATTATTATATAAATTAGTTGACAAATTATTATAAACGTGATACGATATCGGCAGGAAAGGAAGGTGGGAAGAATGGAAAAGAGTGTTTACAGTTTGGTGCTGATGGATGACATTGTGGCCGCGGTAGACCGCCTTGCCTATCAGGAGGGCACCAGCCGTTCCAATATGGTGAACCGAATCCTGGCCGAATATGTGCAGATGGATACGCCGGAAAACCGCATTCGCACCATTTTTGACGCGGTGAACGCCGTGCTGGGCACCCAAAGTGCGCTGCAGCCCATGATGGCAACGGGAGACGCAGTGGTGGCCATGCGCAGTGCCCTGCAATATAAATACAACCCCAGCGTGCGCTATGTGGTGGAGCTGTATACCGCGGGTGCCGCGCTGGGCGAGATGCGCGCGGCTCTGCGCACACAAAACCCCACGCTGCTTTTGTATTTGGGGCAGTTCTACCGCCTGTGGGATAAGCTGGAGGATGCATACCTGCCCGGCCCGCGCCGTGAAAGCAGCGTGGCGGGCGGGCGTTATACGCGCAGGCTGCTTTGCCCGCAGAACTGCACGGAAGAGCAGGCGGGCGAAGCCATTGCCGCCTATGTGCGCCTGTTCGATGCGTGCTTAAAGGAATTTTTTGAACACCTGGATGAAGCAGAGCGCACGGTGGCCGCCGTGCAGCGGGTGTACACACAAAACCTGGATGCGCTGACAGCGCAGCTGTAAAGGAGCGTGACAGAATATGAACGCACAAAAAATGACTCAAAAATCTCTGGAGGCCGTGCAGGCCGCCCAGAGCCTTGCCGTGGAATATGAAAACCAGGCCCTTACGCCGGAACATTTGTTCTGTGCCCTTTTGGGGCAAGAGAACGGCCTGATTGGCCAGCTGTTTCAGAAAATGGGCGTAGAGCCGGGCAACCTTGCCGCGGCATTTGCCAAAAAGGTGAGCGAACTGCCCCATGTGACCGGCACCGGCCGTGAGCCCGATAAGGTGTATTTGACGCCCGAGCTGGACAGAGCCCTGACGGCCGCCGAAAAACAGGCCGCCGCCATGAAGGACGAGTATGTCTCGGTGGAACATCTGGTGCTTGGCATGATGGATCAGCCCAACGCCGCCGTAAAGGAAGTGCTGCGTCAGTTCGGGGTGGACAAACAGCGGTTTCTGCAGGCGCTGGCGGCCGTGCGCGGCAACCAGCGCGTGACAAGCGATAACCCCGAAAGCACCTATGACGTGCTGAACAAATATGGGCAGGAACTTGTGAGCCTTGCCCGCCAGCAAAAGCTGGACCCGGTGATTGGCCGCGACGCCGAAATTCGCAATGTAATGCGCATTCTCAGCCGGAAAACGAAGAACAACCCTGTGCTGATTGGCGAGCCGGGCGTGGGCAAAACAGCCATTGCCGAGGGGCTGGCACAGCGCATTGTGCGCGGCGATGTGCCCGAAAACCTGAAAAACCGCAAGGTGTTCAGCCTTGATATGGGCGCGCTGGTGGCAGGCGCCAAATACCGCGGCGAATTTGAAGAGCGGCTGAAGAGCGTGCTGCAGGAAGTGAAGAAAAGCGAAGGCGAGATCATCCTCTTTATCGATGAGCTGCACACCATTGTGGGCGCGGGCAAAACGGACGGCGCTATGGATGCGGGCAACCTGCTGAAGCCGATGCTGGCGCGCGGTGAGCTGCACTGCATTGGCGCCACCACCTTGAACGAGTACCGCCAGTACATTGAAAAAGACCCCGCCCTTGAGCGCCGCTTCCAGCCGGTGATGGTGGATGAACCCACGGTGGAGGACACCATCTCCATTCTGCGCGGCCTGAAGGAGCGGTATGAGGTGTTCCACGGCGTGAAGATTCACGACGGCGCGCTGATTGCGGCGGCCGTGCTCTCGCACCGCTATATCACAGACCGGTTTTTGCCCGACAAGGCCATCGACCTGGTGGACGAGGCATGCGCCATGATCCGCACCGAGCTGGATTCCGCCCCGGAAGAGCTGGATACGCTGCGCCGCAAAATTATGCAGCTGGAAATTGAACAGGCGGCGCTGAAAAAAGAGACAGACCAGCTTTCGAAAGAGCGCCTTTCCCAGCTGGAAAAGGAACTGAGCGATATGCGCGACCAGTTCCAGGCCATGAGCGCGCGCTGGGAAAACGAAAAGGCCGGCATTGGCAAGGTGCAGAAGCTGCGCGAAGAGATAGAGCAGGTGAACGCAGAGATTGCCCGCGCCGAGCAGGAATACGACCTGAACAAAGCGGCCGAGCTGAAATACGGCCGCCTGCCGGAGCTGCAAAAGCAGCTGGTCGCGGCCGAGCAGGCCGCCGAGGCGGAGGGCGCGCAGGATTCGCTGCTGCACGACAAGGTGACAGAAGAGGAAATTGCCAAGATTGTGGCCCGGTGGACGGGCATCCCCGTTGCCAAATTGATGGAGGGCGAGCGCGAAAAGCTGCTGCACCTGCCGGATGTGCTGCATAAGCGCGTCATTGGCCAGAACGAGGCTGTGGAAAAGGTGAGCGAGGCTATCCTGCGCAGCCGCGCGGGTATTGCGGACGAAAACCGCCCCATTGGCAGCTTTTTGTTCCTTGGCCCCACGGGCGTGGGCAAAACCGAGCTTGCCAAGGCACTGGCAGAATGCCTGTTCGATGATGAGCGCAATATGGTGCGCATCGATATGTCGGAATATATGGAAAAATACTCCGTGTCGCGCCTGATTGGGGCGCCCCCGGGCTATGTGGGGTATGATGAGGGCGGCCAACTGACCGAGGCTGTGCGCCGCAAGCCCTACAGCGTGGTGCTGTTCGATGAGGTGGAAAAGGCCCACCCGGATGTGTTCAACGTGCTGCTGCAGGTGCTGGACGACGGCCGGATCACCGACAGCCAGGGCCGCACGGTAGATTTCAAAAATACCATCATCATTCTCACCTCCAACCTGGGCAGCCAGTATATTCTGGAGGGCATTGAAAACGGCGCAATCACCGAGGCTGCCAAAGCCCAGGTGGACGCTTTGCTGAAAACATCGTTCCGGCCGGAATTTTTGAACCGTCTGGATGAGATTGTGTACTACAAGCCGCTTTCCAAGGAAGAGATTGGCGGCGTGGTAGAGCTGCTGCTGGCCCGCCTGAAAGCGCGCCTTGCCGATAAGCAGCTTACCCTGCGCGTGACGGATGCGGCAAAGCGGCACATTATCGACGGCGGGTACGACCCCGTCTACGGCGCCCGCCCGCTGAAGCGCTATATTCAGGCCAAGGTGGAGACGCTGGTGGCGCGCGCCATCATTGCCAATGACCCGGCGCCCGGCACGGTGCTGACCGTGGATGAAAAAGACGGCGAGCTTGTGCTGGCCTGAAACTGCGCCTGCGCAGGCGCGCAGCGGGTTTGTGAAAAATAGCAAGGGCATCCCTTTCCAAAGGGGATGCCCTTGTTTCTTTCTGTGCATCCGTGGTATGATACAAAAAAGGAAAGCGGGGGCTTTCCGCCGGTTGCCCAATGGGGCGGCCGGTTCTTTCTGCAAGGCAAGCGGGAGGAACATGTGTATGATAGTGCCCGTCACAGGCGAAAACCTGCGCGAGGCCGCGGAAGTGTACGCCCACGGCTGGCGTGCCTCGCATGAGGCGTTCTGCACGCAGGAATTTCTGTCTCAACACACAGATTTATACCAAATGCAATACCTTGAAGAAGAATTACAAAAAGGAAAACGGTTTTTCCTGCTGCATATGCCGGAACCCGTGGGCATCGTCTCGGTGCATGGGCCAATGCTGGAGCATTTGTATGTGCTGCCGCAGGCACAGGGGCACGGGTTTGGCACCCAGCTTCTGCGTTTTGCACTGGCGCAGGGCGCATATATGCTGTGGGTGCTGGACAACAACCGCCGGGCCATCGCCTGGTATGAAAGCTGGGGCTTTGCCTTTACCGGGCGCGCAAACTGGCTTTCCCCCACGCTGCGAGAGCTGGAAATGGCCCGGCGCGGCCGGCACGCTGTGCTGGGCGCTGATGGAAAGGGGAAGAACGTATGAAACTGAATATCGGGATTCTGGGCGCTGGAAAAATTGCCGCAAAAATGGCCAACACCGTGGCTGCCATGCAGGGCGCAGATGTGCAGGTGCTGGCGGTGGCCTCGCGCGAGCTGCCCAGGGCGCAGGCGTTTGCTGCGGCGCACCATGTGCCGCGTGCCTATGGCAGCTACGAGGCCATGCTGGCAGATGCGGACGTGCAACTTGTGTATGTGGCCACGCCGCACTCTCACCATGCGCGGCATACAGCGCTGTGCCTTGCAGCCGGCAAGCATGTGCTGTGTGAAAAGGCCTTTACCGTAAACGAGGCACAGGCAAGGCGCGTGACGGCCATGGCAAGGGAAAAGGGCCTGTTGCTGGCAGAGGCCATCTGGACGCGTTACATGCCCTCGCGCGAGCTGATTGCCTCTATCATTGCCTCGGGTGAGCTGGGCCGTGTGCACAGCCTGCAGGCAAACCTTGGCTACCCCATCTGGGAAGTGGAGCGCATGCGCAGCCCGCAACTGGCCGGTGGCACGCTGCTGGACCTTGGCGTATACCCCATCAACTTTGCCCTCATGGCCTTTGGGGATGACGCGGTGGACATCACGGGCGAAGCCCGCCTGCTGGACACCGGCGTGGACGCGGTAGAAAATATCACCATGCGCTGGCCGGACGGCAGGCAGGCCTGCCTGCATGCCACCATGATGGGGCCCACAGACCGCAGCGGCTTCCTCTATGGCACAAAGGGGTATTTGTTTGTGCAGAACATCAATAACCCGGAAAAGCTGGAAGTGTATGACGAAGAACACCGCCTGGTGCGCAGCGTGCCTGTGCCGCAGCAGATATCGGGCTATGAATATGAGGTGCTGGCCTGTAAACGCGCCATCGAGCAGGGCCTGTGCGAATGCCCGGAGATGCCGCACGAGGCCAGCTGCCATGTGATGGCCCTGGCCGACAGCCTGCGCAGGCAATGGGGCGTGCGTTTCCCACAGGAGATAGAAGCCTGAACGCATCCATAAAGCAAACGGCCCGCGCTGTGAAACACAGCGCGGGCCGCTTTTTGTTCGGCGGGGGGTTAAAAGGCAATTTTTTCCTCGATATAGCTGCGAAGTTGTTCGATGGGGATGCGCACCTGTTCCATGGTGTCGCGGTCCCGCACGGTGACGCAGTTATCGGCAGGGGGGGTGTCGTCGCCCACGGTTTGGAAATCTACCGTAATGCAAAGAGGGGTGCCCACTTCGTCCTGGCGGCGGTAGCGCTTGCCAATCGAGCCGGCCTCGTCGTAATCTACCATGAAGTGTTTGGCAAGCTCTGCATAAATTTCGCGTGCCTTTCCGCCTAGCTTTTTCGAAAGCGGAAGCACGGCGGCCTTATAGGGGGCCAGTGCCGGGTGCAGGTGCATTACAACGCGCGTGTCGTTCTTCTCAGCGTCCACCACTTCTTCGTCGTATGCTTCACACAGGAAGGCAAGAGCCACACGGTCTGCGCCCAGCGAGGGCTCGATGACATAGGGGATATAGTGCTCGTTTGTCTCCGGGTCAAAGTATTCCAGGCTTTTGCCGCTGGCCTCCTGATGGCGGCCAAGGTCGTAGTTGGTGCGGTCTGCAATGCCCCACAATTCGCCCCAATCGGTGAACGGGAAGGCATATTCAATGTCTGTGGTGGCGTTGGAATAAAACGCCAGCTCTGCGGGCTCGTGGTCGCGCAGGCGCAGGTTCTTTTCCTGAATGCCAAGGCTGAGCAGCCAGTTTTTGCAATAGTCTTTCCAATAGGCAAACCACTCAAGGTCTGTTCCTGGCTTGCAGAAGAACTCGCACTCCATCTGCTCAAACTCGCGCGTGCGGAACGTGAAGTTGCC